>Ga0209633_10004204_pt1 | contig 13008 bp, 12 predicted proteins | sample Cruoilmetagenom1_FD_187290 | JGI IMG/M metagenome (GOLD analysis project Ga0209633, IMG submission 187290) | Oil polluted marine microbial communities from Coal Oil Point, Santa Barbara, California, USA - Sample 1 (SPAdes) (version 2) | ecosystem: Environmental > Aquatic > Marine > Oil seeps ... | reverse complement strand
AATTCCCGCAAACTTCGAGGAAAACTTCAGAGGTCCGCCTGGGAACAACTGGTACAATCCTTTGATATCCACGATTCCTGACTTACCAACCCTTCTGATGGTAAGGGTCTCCCCTTTTTCATTTGCCGCACGGAGAAACTCCAGTACCTCAAAATGTTTATCGGTGAGATCAATTCCATCCTCTTTAGCCAATTCGCTTGCAATCTCTTTGTTCCACTGTGAAGCATCTGTCATATAGCCTTCCTCATTCACTTCAACAGCTTGTCCTGCATAGGTTTTTGTTGCCATAATTATAGTTTATTTGTTAATGATTATTGATTCTTACTACTGATGTTCTTTAAAAATGTGAAAAGGAAACCCCATGCCTTTTTCATCTCTGGTTTGTTGATTTCCCTCATCACTCTGAAAATAGAATATTCGGGTACATTCTCGGTCTCCATGTTTCCAAATACCTTCACCGCATTGTCGATGGACTTAAGCATTTCAGGCTGTGTCAGGTTCTTGACTGTATCCAGAATCGTTACCACATTATCGGCAAGCATGCGAACATCATTAATCCCATAATGGGTGACGATATTGTCAACGATGGCTCCGAACTCTTTAAAAAATTCAAAATAACCCTTCTGCTCAAATTCATACAGTTTCTTTGTGCCATCGATAATAACCTCGTTGGCAATGGGTCCCACATCCTGCATCAGGTCCATCACACTTCCCAGGGTATCGAGTATGGTATTGAAATTGCCCACGTTCTGCGCAAATCTGATGCCCAGTTCCCTGAGATCATCGGGCTCCAGCCTGACTTCACGATCATCCAGTGCCTGAACTGTGGAATCATAAACGTCTTTACCGATAATGGAGGCATCAGCAATCAGGTCATCTATGGCCTGGGACTTTAACCTCTGCTGGTTCACATATTCAAGGATCGTGTCGACCTTCTGGTTCAACTCGGCGATCTCGTTTGGTCTGTTCTCTTCCATGGTGCTAAGGCTTAATCTATGTCATTCTTTTTCCCGGCCATGGTCATATGGGCCTCAATAGGCATCTCTTTGCCTCTCAGCAGGATATGCCAGTAGATCCAACGGAATATCATCTTCCCGTAATGGTTAATCTTGGTGTTTTTTAGTAAACCAAAAGGTCCGATTCCGGGTAAGGGGAAGGTTCCGGGTAAGGGCTCAGTGTAATAATTAAAATCTATCAATGCTCCTTTTCCGAAACCAGTTTCGATGTAACAGTTGGCATGGCCATCAAATTTGGCTGTCATCGGTCTGTTCTCCATGGCATTCATCATGTTCTCAAAAAGAATCTCGGCCGCAAAGTGCGCCACCGAACCAGCCTTGGAGGTTGGAAGATTTGCTGCATCACCCAGCACAAAGATGTTTTCAAATTTCTTTGACTGCATGGTTTCTTTGTCTGTCTCCACATAATTCATATCATCGCCCAGTCCACTACGCTCGACCAAAGCAGATCCCATATTTACCGGAACGATGGATAGCACATCAAAAGGAATCTCCACCTCATCGTAAGACTTGATCACCTTCTTTTCATTATCGACGCTCTCCAGATAAAAGTCAGGGACCACCTTGATGTTCTTTTCGTCCATTAGCTGGCTCAGCATCTTTGTTGCAATGGGCTTTGTGAAGGCTCCGGGAAGAGGGGTGACATACGTGATATCCACTTTGTCCCGCATCCCTTTTTCCGTGAAGTAGGCCTCGGCCAAACAGACAAATTCAATGGGAGCCACCGGGCACTTAAACGGGAGCTCGGAAATACAAAGGACCAGTTTCCCGCCTTCCCAGGTTTTGAAAAAATTCTGCAAGGCGACTGCCCCCTCAACGGTATAAAAATCGAAAATACTTTTATACCACTCTGCTCCCTGGAGCCCCGGGGTCTCATCCGGACGGGTCTGAGTACCTGTGGCAATAATCAGGAAGTCATACTTCAAACTGGAGCCATCCATCAAATGCACTCTGTTCTCTTCTCCCTCCACCCGGTCAATCTCCTGGTAAATCACCTTTACACCGGCAGGAAAAAAATCACCCTTGGGCTTGATCACATCCGATTTGTTGTAGATGCCAAAGGGTATAAACAGGAATCCCGGTTGATAATAGTGAGTCTTGTGCTGATCCACTATAGTAATTTCCCACTCCTGGCGATCCAGGACTTTAAAAAATTTGTTGGCCATCATGGTTCCTGCCGTACCCCCTCCAAGTATTAAAACCTTTTTCATATTATTGTTGTTAACTTTGATTACATATTCCGATCAAAAATAGCAGGAGAATCGTTGTGTTATCCGAATCACGATATGATAATTGTCATGACATGACAACTATCATACTGGGGTATGTTAACCAGCACTTAATTTAAGCTTCATGGATCCAGGTTGTACATGTGAACTATGTGAACTCAAGGAACTCTTCTTTCAGAACCTGAGCGCTGAAAATGCAGAATTGATATGTTCGAGTAAAGTTGAAAAAGCTTTCAACCAGGGAGAGGTTATTCTTAAGGAGGGAACTTTGATCCAGGAATTCACCTACCTGAAAAGCGGCCTGGTGAAACTCTTCAGAAGGGATCCCTCAGGCAGGGAGCAGATTATTACCATTGCCAGACCCATGGATTATGTGAGCCTGCTCAGTGTGTTTTCCGGGAAACTTTATAATTACTCCGTATCAGCCCTGGAAGATTCAGTAACCTGCAACCTGAAAATGGAAAATTTCAGAACCCTGGCAAATTCGAATGGGAAACTGGCCTTTAACCTGCTCCAAAAAATGAGTGCCATCGCAGACACCATTATCCTGGAATCCCTGGAGATTCGTAAAAAACATCTAAAGGGAAGGGTGGCCTATCTCTTGCTCTATTTCTCAAAAACTATTTTCTTTTCTGAAGAATTCGATCTCCCCCTTACAAGGAAAGAAATGGCCGATTATGTGGGCATGACCACCGAAAACGTGATCCGGACTTTAAGTGAGTTTCGCAAGGATGGTATCCTGAAAATCTATGGGAAAACAATCCAGATTGCCAATATGGACACTCTTCAATCCATATCAGATTTCGGATAATCGAGGTAAGTTCCTTTCAAATTATCACACCGCCCCTAATTTTTTTCCTAATAACTTACGATTCGTAACATATTACATATTATTTGAATGCGTTTGTTATTTTTATACTATTTCAAATTATAATTCTATATATTTGAAGCCTGTTTCGTATTAATTTGTAATAAACATCAAATGCTATGTGTGGGTTTTCAGTGTATACAGGAGGAGACAAGATGTTGCGGCTCAGTGTGGTCAGCGAGTTCCAAAAAATCAGATACCGGGGGCCTGACAATTCGGTGGCCTGTGATCTGGGCAACAAAGGATGGATGGGATTCCACAGGTTGAAAATCATCGATACCTCCGATGATGGTAACCAGCCATTGATACACAAAGACCTGCACCTGGTGGCCAACGGTGAGGTATACAACTATCAGTCACTCAATGATGAGTACCGGGACAAATATGAGTTCCAGTCGGAAAGCGACTGTGAAGTAATCATCCCCATGTTTATGGAGCTGGGAATGGAAGAGACCGCCCGCCGTCTGGATGCAGAGTTTGTATGTGTTCTCTATGATGCAAAAGTTGATAAATACTTCGCAGCACGCGACCCTGTGGGAATCCGTCCCATGTTTTACGGATATGCTTCCGACGGAAAGATCATGTTTGCCAGTGAGATGAAAGCGCTGACTGAACTCTGTACCGTGGTAAGGCCATTTCCCCCGGGACACATCTACAATGGAGCGCAATTTGTTAGTTATACGGATATTGCCGAGGTGGAAAAGTTCGTGGATCATGAAATTGAAGAGGTATATGAACACATCAATAACTTGCTTACCAAAGGGGTGAAGAAAAGGCTTCATGCGGATGTGCCTGTGGGGTTTCTGCTTAGCGGCGGACTCGATTCCAGTCTTGTATGTGCCATTGGTGCACGAATGATGGACAAGCCCATCCGCACCTTTGCAGTGGGCATCGATAAGGATCCCATCGATACCAAATATGCACGCATCGTGGCCGATTACCTGGGCGCAGAACATACGGAGGTCCTCTTTACCAAACAGGACATATTCGATACTCTGAGCACCCTCATCTATAATATAGAGACTTATGATATCACCACCATCAGGGCCTCCATGGGAATGTTCTTGGTGAGCAAATATATTTCTGAGAATACCGATATCAAGGTATTGATGACCGGGGAGATCAGTGATGAGATCTTCGGTTACAAATATACCGACTTTGCTCCCTCCCCCTCTGCCTTCCAGAAGGAAGCTGAAAAAAGGCTTAAAGAAATCTATATGTATGATGTACTGCGGGCCGACCGCAGCATATCATCCAACGGACTTGAGGCAAGGGTGCCGTTCGGGGACCTTGATTTTGTGAAGTATGTAATGAGCATTCCACCCGAGAAGAAGATGAATTTCACAGGGGTTGGGAAATACATTTTGCGTAAAGCTTTCGAAGGAGACTACCTGCCACATGACATCCTTTACAGGGAGAAGGCAGCCTTCTCCGATGCAGTGGGTCACAGTGTGGTGGATAATCTGAAAGCTTATGCCGAAGAGATGTACAGCGAAGATGATCTGATGGATGCCGAGTTAAAGTACACCCATGCCACACCCATTTCCAAAGAGTCGCTCATGTACAGGGATATTTTTGAATCCCATTTCCCAGGACGCTCTAAGGCCGTTGCCGATTTCTGGATGCCCAACAAGGAGTGGGAGAACTGCGATGTGAACGACCCAAGTGCAAGAGTTCTTCCCAACTATGGGAAAAGCGGAGAATAAACCTGGATAGTAATATAAGTTGGAAGGACCGCCTCACAGGGGCGGTCTTTTGAAGAAAAAGCGTACGAGTATTACGATTTTCTTTGACAATGGTATGCTTTTTAGCTTATATTTGTACGAAATACGTTTCTTATTACATATATCGTATAATTATGAGCAATGTGTCAAATCCAAAAAGGGAGCTGATCCTGAAGACAGGGAAAGAACTGTTCTGGAAGTTTGGGTTTAAGCGGGTGACAATTGAAGAGATCTGCAAAGAAGCCTGCATCAGTAAGATGACTTACTATAAGTTCTTCACCAACAAAATTAACCTGGTTCAAACCATCATGGATGTAGTCATGAAGGAATCCCTTGACCGCTACAATAAGATCATGGACCGCGATATCCCCTACCCCGAGAAGGTAGTGGGCATGATTCAGCTGAAAAGAGACCAGATCAAGACCATGAGCAGTGAATTTTTCCGGGATTATGTTCAAAGTGACGATCCCGAATTGCTCAGCTACCTCGAAAAACTTACCCAGGATAATCTGCAAACCTTCACCAATGACTTTAAGAAAGCACAGGATGAAGGTGATATCAGGAAGGACATGAAGATTGAGTTCATCATGTATGTGATGAATCACCTGATAACCCTTGCCCAGGATGATGCCTTACAGAATATGTATGATAATCCCCAGGACCTGGTAATGGAGATTACTAATTTTCTCTTTTACGGAATTCTTAACAGGAAAATCCACAAATGAACCCAAGGATTGCATATGGACTGCTGCTGTTCCTATGCCTGGTGTTAACGGAACAGGTAAGTGCCCAGTCCTTTGGCTTCAAGGGACAAGCCATTGGGTGGACCACTCTAAACCCCAGTGATCCGTTCCAGGCCCAGGTTGGACTCAGGTATATTCCTGAACTCTCCTTCTCCCTTCCTGCCGGGAATTATACTATTGATGGAGAATTCTCCGCCAATATTTGGGGAAGCGGTATGTACCAGAATGACAGCATTACCGCGGATAAACAGCTCTCTCCCTACCGCATGTGGGTACGATTTTCCAGTGACCAGTTTGAACTGCGGGCCGGACTACAGAAAATCAATTTTGGATCGGCACAGATGTTCCGTCCTTTGATGTGGTTCGACCGCATCGACCCACGCGATCCCTTACAGCTTACCGATGGGGTTTACGGCCTACTGGCTCGTTACTATTTCCTGAATAATGCCAATATCTGGGCCTGGGCCCTCTATGGTGATGATAAGATTAAGGGCTGGGAACTTTTCCCCTCTCTTAAAAATAGTATCGAATATGGCGGCAGGCTGCAATTGCCTTTCTTCACAGGAGAAGTTGCTGCCACCTACCACCACCGTACCGCTGATCCAACTGCGGTTCTTCCCGACTCAATCACCCTGGGTAACCAGGCAGCTGAAAACCGAATAGCGCTGGATACAAAGGTGGACCTGCTGGTAGGACTCTGGGCCGAGGCGTCTCTGACCCATCAGGATTTTAGTTTCACCCAGCAGAAGTATAAAACCATGCTTAATGTGGGCATGGACTATACCTTTGGCATAGGTAGCGGATTGAATGTAATGGCTGAAGGTTTTGGCTTTCTGCAGGGCGATCAAGCCTTTGGCGCAGATGAGAAGCTTGCATTTGGCCTGCTTTCGGCCACCTACCCTGTGAGTATCATTCACAGTGTGAATGCCATGGTATTTTACGATTTTACCAATAAGAACCTGTATAGATTCATTAACTGGACCATGGCCTGGGACAAATGGAGTTTCTATGTTATGGGCTTTTGGAACCCGGAAACCTACGCACTTTATAATGTGGATCCCCGCACCTCCCTTTATGGGGGATGGGGCTTCCAATTGATGGCGGTGTTTAATCATTAAAAGAACCAGAAATAAAGTATCCTATAAACAAAAAAGCAATGAAAAACGGCACAATCATTTCTATCGACAAGCTGATCAAACAGTTTCCTGTTGGCAAGTCTCATTTCACAGCCTTGAATGGACTAAGCCTCAACATTGAGAGGGGCGAGTTCATGGGCCTTGTGGGTCCCAGTGGATCGGGTAAAACCACCCTGCTCAACATCATCGGGTCACTGGACACGCCCTCCCAGGGAACTGTGGCCGTGCTCGATCAGTCCATTTCATCCCTGAGTCACAAGCAATCGTCCAAACTCAGGAACAGGCACATTGGCTTTATCTTCCAGACCTATAACCTCCTTCCGGTTTATACGGTTTATGAGAATGTTGAATTTGCCCTCTTACTGCAGAAGCTTTCTGCCTCGGTAAGAAAAAAAGCTGTTATGGATGCCCTGGAGTGGGTCGGCCTGACCGATAAGATCAAGTCGAAACCAGCCATGCTCTCCGGTGGTGAATGTCAGCGGGTAGCCATCGCCAGGTCCATGGTGAAGCGACCCGATATTGTACTGGCCGATGAGCCTACAGCGAACCTGGACTCAAAAAACTCTCATCACATCCTTCAGACCATGAAAAAGCTGAACAAGGAGCTGAATACTACTTTTATTTTTGCCACTCATGATGAAAAAGTGATGCAATACCTGAATCGGAAAGTATCACTTGAGGACGGGCAGATCGTTAAGGATGAAATAATTGAGAATTCAAAAAATTGAAATCATGCTCTCACTAAAACTGGCATTTAAAAATTTGTTGGGTGCAGGTTTAAGAACCTGGCTCAATGTACTTGCCCTGTCATTCGCCTTTGTACTAATTATCTTTTATAATGGGATGATCGATGGCTGGAACCGGCAGGCGCAACGGGATACCGCTGCATGGGAAACCGGTGAAGGACAATTCTGGCACCCGGCTTACGACAAATACGATCCTTTTACCATCGAAGACGCTCATGCTCCCATGTCGGAGGATATCCTTAAAGAGGTAAACAACCATACGCTTGCACCAGTCCTGATTTCGCAGGCAACTGCCTATCCCCAGGGCCGTGCCATGGGTGTGATTCTCAGAGGAATTGATCCTGAACAAGAAGTGCTGGAGCTTCCTTCTTCGAAACTGCCACAATCAAACGGGACGGACTATGCCATCATCGGAAAGAACATGGCCCGTTCAGCTAACCTGGAGGCAGGCGACAAGCTACTGCTTCGCTGGAGAGATAAGAATGGCACATTCGATGCTCGAGAAGTTGAAATTGCAGAGATATTCAAATGTGATGTTCCGGCGGTGGATAACGGCCAGGTCTATATTGCCCTTTCTAATCTACAGGAAATGCTTGCCATGGAAAATGAGGCTACCCTGCTGGTAGCAGGTGCAACATTCGAGATGCGAGAGCTGGACGGTTGGGATTTCAAAGACAATGAATTTCTATTGGCAGATCTACAACAAATCATCGACTCGAAAAAGGTCGGGGGATCTGTCCTTCAGGGTCTGTTATTAATCATCGCCCTGATTGCCATTTTTGACACCCAGGTCCTCTCTATTTTTCGCAGGCAGAAAGAGATCGGCACCTACATTGCTCTCGGACTGACCCGGGCACAGGTGGTAGGTATATTTACCGTTGAAGGTGGAGCACATAGCATCCTGGCCATATTACTGGGATCCGCCTATGGCATACCCCTGTTCCTCCTGCTAAATAAAAACGGGATTGGTATGGGCTATGCGGATGATATGGCTTTTGACATTCCCGTGGCGGAAGCTATATTCCCCTATTACAGTTTGCGGCTGATTCTGATAACCATCCTGATTGTTATTGTAACTGCAACCATAGTCTCTTACCTGCCTGCCAGGAAAATATCAAAAATGAAACCTACTGATGCTTTAAAAGGAAAACTACAATGATACGATTTCTGCTAAAAGGAATATTAAGGGACAGAAGCCGGAGCCTCCTGCCGGTTATCGTAGTAGCTCTTGGTGTATTTCTAACTGTATTTATGAGTGGCTGGTTCCAGGGAATCATGGGAGACATGATCGATATGAATGCCCGCTTTTCGTCGGGTCATGTGAAAATAATGACCCGGGCCTATGATGAAAATTCCGACCAGGCACCACTCGACCTGGCCCTGCTTAATGTTACTGAATTGACAGGGCAATTGAATGAAGAGTACCCCGATATGGAATGGGTCTCACGAATTCGTTCCGGAGGTTTACTGGACGTCCCTGATGAGAATGGAGAAACCAGGGGACAGGGTCCGGCCATGGTAACGGCCATTGATCTGGTCTCGCCAAACAGCAAGGAAGTGGAGCGTATGAATATTACCGATGCCATTGTGAAAGGAGAACTTCCTGACCAGTTAGGAGAGGCTTTGATCAGTAACGATTTTGCTGAGAAATTCGAAGTGGCTATCGGAGACAAGGTAACCCTCTTTGGCTCAACCATGAATGGGAGTATGATGTTCTATAACTTCACAGTCAGTGGGACCATTCGCTTCGGAAATACCCTGCTTGACAGGGGAGCCATTTTCATTGACATCAAAGATGCCCAGCTGGCCATGGATATGGAAGACGGCGCCACTGAGATCCTGGGTTATTTCAAAAACCAACCCTACATCGATGAAGAGGCAATGGCCCTGGAAACATCTTATAATGAGAAATACAGTAAGAAAGAGGACGAATTTTCTCCCAAGATGATTCGTTTGGCTGAGGCCACAGGAATGGCTGATTACCTGGCTATTGCTGAAAACATGGTAGGCATGATGGTCTTCATATTCATTATTGCCATGTCCATCGTTCTATGGAATACCGGTTTGTTGGGCGGACTGCGTCGATACAGTGAGTTTGGTGTACGACTGGCCCTGGGGGAAGAGAAGAAACATATCTATCGAACCACATTGTTGGAAGCCTTGCTGATAGGAATAATCGGATCGACCGTAGGCACCATCTTCGGACTGGCCCTGTCTTACCGTTTACAGGTTCATGGAATTGATTTTTCGGGAATGATGGATAATCTGGGAGTGATGATGCCCACTGTTTTCAGAGCAGTGGTTACACCTTCCATGTATGTGGTAGGGTTTATTCCCGGAGTACTAGCCACGGTATTGGGAAGCGCCCTGGCAGGTTATGCAATTTACAAACGAAAAACGGCCCGTTTGTTCCACGAGCTGGAAGTTTAATAGTGCTCAGTAATTAGAGCTCAGTTAAAAAAAAGAAAAAAGATGAAAAGATTATTATATACAGTGGCCATGCTTTCAATTGGCCTTTCAATGACCGCACAGGATGCAAAGGAAATTTTGGAAACCGTGGACCTTAATATGTCCTCAGAGAATAGGGTTTTTGAATCGGATATGGTCATCCACGGACGCAGATCGAGCCGTACAATTACTTCTATATCATATGCAGTTGGAGACAAACAGTCATTCACCGAGTATCTTGCCCCTGCACGGGAACAGGGAACCAAGATGCTTAAACTGGAGAACAAGTTGTGGATCTTCTCACCTTCCACCGACCGCACCATCCAGATTTCGGGCCATATGTTACGTCAATCGGTGATGGGATCCGATCTTTCCTACGAGGATATGATGGACGACCGGAAACTTACAGAAATCTATGATGCCTCCATTGCAGGCCATGAGGAGATAGAGGGCCGGGACACCTGGGTACTTGATCTGACAGCTATTGTGGATGATGTGGCCTATCATAGTCAGAAAATCTGGGTGGATAGTGAACGCTTTGTCCCGCTCAAACAGGAGATGTTTGCCAAAGGTGGTCAGCTACTGAAGCGCACTACCCTATCTGATATTCAAAAGGTCCAGGGACGCTGGTTCCCTATGACCATGGTTTACAAAGACATGCTGAAGGACGGGCAGGGAACTGAATTCAGATTAACAAGCGTTAAATTTAACCAGGATATCCCTGACTACATTTTTACCAAAGCAGCGTTGAAGCAGTAAGCAGTATGAAACGAAGAAACTTTTTATTACGAATCATGGAAGCTTGATGAAGTAGAAAAGTTACAAATAACCGGTCATTTTAAAAAAGGGCCATCGCCAAAGAAAACAGGATCAGGATCAGGGAGGTTCCAAAATAGAAAAGAGAGGCTCTGAACTTCCTGTTTGACCCTACAGATTTTTTAATAAATGCCCGGCCCAGTTGCGTCAGGAAAAGAGCAAAAATCATAAGGGCAATATGCTCTATGGCCCAAAACCTAAGAGATGCATCATTCTGGGTATTTGGAACCTCCCACAAGGGGCCTTCCAATGCAGAGCGAAGCAAATAATAAATCAGAAAGCCAAGGATCAACTGGAAATAAAGCGCCACATTGAAGGCAAGGGATACTCCGGAATCATGTCTGCTATACTCCCGTTTCCCAATCAGGCCTTGTGAAGACAATACAATACATGCAATTCCAGCCAGAAGAGTAATGGAACTGATAATAATGTGGATCTTAAAAGCAAATGAATAAATCATAAGAGTCTGCAAAATAAAAAAAACCACCCGGGTTTCAATTCAGATGGTTCTTTTTTCCATTTAGCTATGTAAGTTATCTCTTGTCTGATAACCTGACAAATCAAATGTAAGAAAGGATTCTGAAGAGATTCTGAAGATTGCAATTCAGAAAAGCAACTTCAAAGAACCCACAGAGATTTATGGTTTCAATTATTACAATTTGAAATCATTTTGATTTCTGATATATTAATCTGTTATTTGTATGTCTATTTAACTATCAAATTGAAATGTCTATGAAATTGGTCATTCCTCAAAATTACAAATCTACCCTTAGCCTGAAAGAAACAGAAAAGGCCATTAAGATGGTAAAGGATTTCTTTGAATCTAACCTGGCCTCAGAGCTGAAACTCAGAAGGGTTACAGCCCCTCTCTTTGTACCGCGGGGAACCGGCATCAATGATGACCTGAACGGCACCGAAAGGCCGGTCTCCTTCGAGGTAAAGGATATGGACGGAACAGTAGCTGAGATCGTGCATTCTCTTGCCAAGTGGAAACGAATGATGCTGGCCGATTACGAAATCACCAACAGCTACGGAATATATACCGATATGAATGCACTACGTCCCGACGAAGAGCTTGACAATATACATTCCATCTATGTGGACCAATGGGATTGGGAGAAGATTCTTCTGTCCGAAGAGCGAAGCCTTGACTATCTCAAGGCAATTGTCCGTCGTATTTTTGCGGTTATCAAGCGAACCGAATTCATTGTTTATGAGAATTACCCGGCGATTGTTCCCATTTTGCCCGAAGAGATCCATTTTATCCATGCTGAAGAGCTTCTGGAGCGTTATCCCGACCTGGGACCTAAGGAAAGAGAATACGAAATTGCAAAAGAATACGGTGCTGTATTTATTATTGGCATCGGAGCCGATCTGGCAAATGGAAAGCCCCACGACGGGAGGGCCCCCGATTATGATGACTGGTCGTCCGAAACCAAAAATGGTTACCGTGGGCTTAATGGAGATATCGTAGTCTGGAATCCGGTTCTGGAGAGTGCCTTTGAGCTTTCTTCCATGGGCATCAGGGTGGACGAAAAAGCACTTATCAGACAACTGGATATCCAGGGGAAAAGTGAGCGCAAGGAGCTTCTTTTCCATAAAAGGCTACTGGCCGGGGAATACCCCGAATCGGTGGGGGGTGGAATCGGACAGTCGCGCCTCTGCATGTATTTCCTCCGCAAAGCCCATATCGGGGAGGTCCAGGCCAGCATGTGGCCAGGCCAGATGCACGACCACTGCATGAAGTCCGGGATCATACTGATGTAATTCCAGCCTAATCCGGGAAAGTCAGTTTAAAGCAATGCTGCTGATTATCAAAAGAATATTCTACTTCAATTTGATAAGTATCGCATACCTTTTTTACCAGCGAAAGTCCCAGACCAAAACTTCCGGCTCGCCTGGTGTTTCTGACAAAACGAGTAAACAGCTCCTCCTGCCTAAATCCTAGGGGAGGTCCGTCGTTTCGAATCACCAGGCTTTCGGCTCCGGTTTCCAGCACAATCTTCCCACCCTCCATATTATGAACGATAGCATTTTTCAGGAGATTGGCAATTAACAGATCGGCCAGTCCCTGATCCATACAGAGTATCCTTCCTCCATCATGGTAATGCTTTTCAACAGTAATTCCCTGCAGTCCAATATGTTCCTGCAAAAGCTCCAGGTGCCTGTCCAGCAGTCCGGCCAGATTGATTTTCTCCTTCTCGGTGAACTGCCGGTTTTCGATACGTGTAATCAGAGTCAGAGTTGAGTTGAGTCTGGATAACTGATGAACGCTGGTATTG
>Ga0209633_10004203_pt1 | contig 13008 bp, 15 predicted proteins | sample Cruoilmetagenom1_FD_187290 | JGI IMG/M metagenome (GOLD analysis project Ga0209633, IMG submission 187290) | Oil polluted marine microbial communities from Coal Oil Point, Santa Barbara, California, USA - Sample 1 (SPAdes) (version 2) | ecosystem: Environmental > Aquatic > Marine > Oil seeps ... | reverse complement strand
AAAGCCGCTGGTGGCTTTCGCGCATTGCTATCGTTTGGGCCGCTTGTATAAAACCGCGCGACCGTTCGGTGAACTTTTCCATGTCCATCCGTATTCTCCTTTTCCAAAGCGCCCGTGATATTTGACCGCCCTTGTTCGGCACAGTCATGGTCGGGCCTCATAAGTTATGTGGCAACTGAACTATGTGGGTTCAAGGTGTGATGTGCCTAAAAAAGGCCACGAATGGACTGCCCATAAAGGCATGTTTTCCAATGCTCTCAAGTCGAATAGAAATAAGCGACATATTGTATCGAGTGAAAAATTTTATGAACATAGTACACACCCAAATTCAAAATATTCGCCCTGATCCAAAAGGGCATCAAATGCTGGGAAATGTTACCTTTTATATCAGTGGTGGTTTGGGTTCTCGTCAGGATATCGCGAACTATGAATGTGCGTGTCCCATCCCCACCAGAGACATGTCCAGCGCGCGGATCAAACAGATCAATACCGCCCTTAGGAATGACGCGTTACGGCAAGCCCGTCGCATGCCCGAGGTCTGTTCAGGTGAGGATATGCTGGTTTTTCTATCTCCATGCGATCAGGATGCTGCATAGGTAACCGTTCCGGTATATCTTGCCGCAGCGATACCGCCGCTAGCCCAATAGATTTTCCAATACTCGCGCACGTGCCCGAAGCGACGCAGCCTTTGCGCTTAGCGCATCATTAACCCGCACCTTGGCATCAGATTGGTATTTTGGCGCCACAAGCGATAGCCGAACAAAAGCATCCAACGCCCAGACCCGGACCAGCACTTTCGGATGATCCAGAAAATTAATGATCGCACTGGCAAATGGTGCTGCTGCGTTGGGTGCGTATTTTACCGATTGCAGTAGGTGCAACGCCGCCTCCCAATCCAGATCCTCTCCTAACGCGGCAAACACCCGATTAAGATCCAGTTCATTGGCGCGACCTTTCTCACACAGGGCTTTCACGACCCAAGTCGCAGCGACAGCATCTGCTCCTAGACACATCTTGGCCAGATCAGTTGCATCTCTCGCTCTAAACCGCTCCGCCGCTGACCGCAGTTTTGCGATATGCTTGCCGTTAAAACCCATTATGGCGTCAATCAATGTCATCTCTTTATCTTGCCCCATCCGGTTCACTTTCGTAAGAGGGTGCGAAAAGGGGAATTATCATGACAACCGACCGCCTGATCGTTGCTTTAGACGTTCCCGATGCCTTATCGGGGCTGAAACTGGCTGATGAACTTGGCGAGAATGTCTCGTTCTACAAAATCGGGCTGGGAATGCTGACCGGCGGCGGGCTGGCCTTGGCCAACGAATTGAAACAGGAACGCGGCAAACGCATCTTTCTGGATATGAAACTGTTTGATATCAGCGCCACCATCGAGGCCGCCGTGCGCGGGCTGGCACAGTTCGATCTGGATTTCCTGACGGTGCATGGCGACCCCCATGTTGTGAAAGCCGCCAAAGAGGGGGCCTCGGGCAAGGATTTGAAAATCCTCGCCGTCACCTTCCTAACCTCGCTGAATCGCGGCGATCTCGATGACTGTTGTATCAAATCAGGTGACATACAATCCCTTGTGATCGAACGCGCAACCAATGCGCTTGCCGCCGGTGCCGACGGCGTCATCTCCTCGCCCCAAGAGGCCGCCCTGATCCGCGCCCTACCCGAAGCAGACGGCAAACTGATCGTCACCCCCGGCGTGCGCCCCGCCGGTGCTGCTCTCGGCGATCAAAAACGCGTTGCAACACCTGCGCAAGCAATCAAAGACGGCGCCGATCATATCGTTGTCGGCAGACCCGTGTGGCAGGCCAAAGACCCCCGTGGCGCTGCACAAATGATCCAGAGCCAACTCGCAAACATTTAATTTAAATTTGCGACCCCCTTCTTCTTGCTTCAAATACCCCCCGCGCGGAGCGCATAAAGTCTCTTTGCGCTCCCAACGCAACAGAGCATTACATGTGGTATGTTCCCCAATCACATTCCAATTCAAAGGTGCTCAATGAAATCCGGCAAAGACCAGGAAAAAGAAAACCAATTGGTGCAATCCTACCTGTTCGTGCGTCAAGCCATCGGCATCATCGGCTTTGCCCTGCCAATCACATTGCTGGTGTCAACATTGTTTGGTGTCAGGATGCAAACCTCAATTAGCGGATTTTACTACACGCAAATGGGCGATGTCATGGTTGGCACCCTTAGCGCGATCGGGGTGTTTCTGCTAAGCTATAAAGGTTACCAACCCAAACCGGACGAACGGCTGTCCGATAAAATAACCGCTCGCATTTCCGGCGTCAGTGCCATAGGGGTCGCTCTGTTTCCAGTGGGTCAATCCACGCCCGTAACCACCGGTTTCACATTCCACAACCCGCTGATCCACTATATATTTGCCGCGATATTCTTTTGTAGCCTTGCTGTGTTCAGTATCTTTCTATTCACCAAGGGGGATCGAACTGCGAAAGGCAAAATCATCTGGACAAACCGCAACATCAACTTTGTCGCCTGCGGTGTTGTCATCCTTTTGGCTATCGCAGCACTCATTCTTTATTTTGTCCAGCAAGATAAACAAGCTGCGCGGGATCAATATAACTACCTGTTCTGGTGGGAAACACTGGGTGTGCTGGCCTTCGCCACGTCTTGGCTGATCAAAGGCCGCACCCTTGCCGAAATTGGTAAGATGTGGGGTCGGCTAACCACAGGGGTCAGTCGTTGATATCTTCTTCTTTGTCCCAGGTTTTCACCTTTTCGCGGCTTATTCCGAACACCTGTCGCAACACCAGCCAAGCAACCAGTGAAATCGCGGCAAACAGCATAAGCATTGCCGGCAAAGACACAGCTGCCAAGACGCCAAAATACAGCAGCCCGCTAATAAAAAACGCACCAATCGCAAATCCAAGCAAGATGTAGGTCGGAGCAACCATTTCGAGAATGGCCAGCAAAAAAGCGCCCGCCATCCATGCCCACCATGTGGTCCACATTATGGTTTTCCTTTCAGCAATTTGAAGGCGTCGCCAAAAGCATCGACAAGGTTGGTCGGCATCATAATGACCTGCTTGCCAGTGCCTTTGCCAATTTCGGCCATCGCCTCAACCTGCTTTAGCGCCACTTGATACTGCGCCGCCTCAAGGCCACTCTCATTGATCACCTTGGCGACAACTTCGGTGGCATATGCCTCGGCATCCGCCAGAATACGGCGCGCTTGCGCACTTTGCTCAGCGGCATATAGCTCGGCTTCGGCGTTCAACTGAACCGCGCGCTTATGCCCTTCTGCTTCTGTCACGCTTGCCCGACGCGCCCGTTCCGCATTCAACTGCTGCAACATCGCGTCGCGGGTGGCCTGATCCAGATTCACATCCAGAATTTCGGCGCGGGTTACTTCGATGCCCCAGTCATCCACCGCATCAGCAATCTGCCCCTTAATTCTGGAAATCAGCTCCTGACGGTTTGACTGCACCTCGTCCAGTTCCATTTCGCCAATGCCCGAACGCACAATCCCGGCAACTGTTGTGGCAATCGCCGCATCCACATCACGAATCCGGTAAACCGTCTTTTCCGGCTCCAGAATACGGTAAAACACGCTGGTTTCGACCTGCACCAACACGTTGTCACTAGTAATTGCGTCCTGACTTGCCGATGGCAACTGGCGTTCCAGCACCGAAACCTTGTGGCGCACACGATCCAGAAACGGCACGATAAAGTTAATGCCAGGCCCAAGCACCGAACGCAGCTTGCCAAACCGCTCGACCACATATTTTTCCGACTGGGGCACAATGCGAACCCCTTTGAAAATGACTGCGATGATGAACAGGCCCAGCAGCAGGTAAACAATATTCCCGCCCAACAACTGGCCAATTATTTCTTCAATATCCAATGGTCCGCCCTTTCTATTCATTATCGCAATCCTGTTATTTCTTACGTTCTATATGGGGTAAGTTTGCCAAAAGAAAAGGGAATTTACGCTAAAATCAATCGTTGTGGCCCTTTTACTTCCATGCGCTTCAATTCTCCCTCAACTTCCATATTAAGCTTAACAGACGTCACATGCCATCCGACTGATCCCAATTTCGCCAGATCATCTGATGACATCCGCGCTTGCACCGCCTCGCCCAGTTTCGAGAATGCTATACCAGAATCAGCAGCCTCGCGCACGACATCCAATATGGCGGTGCGCACCGCTAGATATTTCCACGTCGGTATTCGTGTCACCCCGTTCCGCCCTGTGGTCGGGGTCCGACATGTAGTCTTTGCGTCATTTCCCATTCGAAACACCCTCTTCACCTTGCTCCAAATGGTTTAAAAAACCACGCAACCCTTCCTGCAAATGTGCAATCCCTTTGGGGTGGCTTAGATAGGTTTCAATAGGCATCAGCTCCCATCCTTGCCCCTCATTTCCAAACCTGATTTGGGCCGGATCAAAATCGTGCAGAACCCCACCAAACAGCCAGATGGCTGCCTCACCTTCCAGAACACCGTGCCTATGGTTGCGGTATATCAGGTCAACGGGCGACAGGCGCAGTCCCATTTCCTCCCATAATTCACGCAATACACATTCTTCTGGTGTCTCATTGTCTTCGCGCCCTCCACCAGGAAGATCCCACATATCAGGGAACGGAATCGACGGGATATTATCGCGCTGTAGCGTAAGAACACTGCGATCTGAAATCAGCGCGGCTTTGGCACCACTAAAATTCTTTTCTGGATTTATCTCCAACAATTCACCCTCCAAAACCCTAAATCGAACACCGGAAAAGAGTCATATGCAATTCATATGGAAATCATATAGAATTCATATACCACATTTTGTCTTCTGGACCCATCCCATGCCCGCCTTGTGCCGCGATTGCCTAACACAGTTCGACACCGGATCACGCTGTCCGAAATGTCGAAGTCCGCGGGTAATGGAGCATCCCGAGCTGTTCTCCCTATCCATCGCCCATATGGACTGCGATGCCTTTTACGCCTCGGTCGAAAAACGCGACAATCCCGAATTGCGCGATAAACCGGTGATCATCGGCTCACGCCATCCCCGTAGCGTTGTTTCCACTGCTTGTTACATCGCCAGGATCAGAGGCGTGAGGTCCGCCATGCCAATGTTCAAAGCGTTAAAACTCTGCCCCGATGCCGCTGTGGTGCCGGGCCGGATGAGCGTTTATGCCGAGGCTTCCCGCGATATTCGCAAGCTAATGGATGAACTGACGCCAAGTATTGAACCCCTGTCGCTTGACGAGGCATTTCTGGATATGTCCGGCACCGAAAAACTGCACCACGCCCCACCTGCGGTGATGTTGGCACAGCTGGTTAAGCGGATGGAAGATGAACTGGGGCTGTCCGGCTCTATCGGCCTGTCTCACAATAAATTCCTTGCCAAGGTTGCGTCTGATCTGGACAAACCACGCGGGTTTTCGGTGATTGGCAAAGCCGAGACAGACAGCTTTTTGCGCGATAAACCAGTGAGCTTGATCTGGGGGGTCGGCAAGGCGATGCAGGCCTCGCTTGGTGCCGCAGGTGTCCGCACCTTTTCCGACCTTTTACGCTGGGATCGCAAAGACTTAGGCGCACGATTTGGCGCTATGGGAGATCGGCTGTGGCACTTGGCCCGTGGGCAGGACGTTCGCCGCGTATCAACCAATGCGTCGGTAAAAAGCATCTCCAAGGAAACCACATTCTCGACCGACACATCGGATTTGAGTGTGCTTGATGGCCACATATTCCGGTTGTCCGAACAGGTTTCAGCACGGGCCAAGGCCAAGGGCCAGGCAGGGCGTATCGTCACCCTGAAGCTAAAGCGCGCCGACCATTCACAACTCAGCCGACGGCTAAGCCTTTATGACCCCACACAAATGGCCGACCGCATCTATCGCACCGCGCGGGATTTGATGGCAAATGTCGGCGATGAAGGCCCGTATCGCCTGATTGGTGTTGGCATCAGTGAACTGTCTTTGGCCGAGACCGCCGATCTGTCTGTTGACTTGCTGGACCAAGGGGCCGCAAAACGTGCCGCCGCCGAACAGGCCACAGATAAAATCCGTGAAAAATTCGGCCGTGACGCCATTAAAAAGGGGCGCGCGTTGTTATAGATTCGTTTGCGTCAATCAATGGCAATTTATAATTGACCTTGCAAATCTACTCTGCCGCCAATGGCAGTTTCTGCTCGCCAATCTGCGCAATCTCTTTGGCCACGGAACCCATCAGCTTTTGGAAACTCTGAAAGTTGCCATTCGGGCGGACCATTTGCTCATTCATATAAAGGGAGCGATCAATTTCTATTTGCACCACATGCTGATTCTTCGACGGGCGGCCGTAATGCTGCGTTACATAAGCCCCCGCAAAAGGTGCATTGCGCACCACTTTCAACCCAGCCCCCACAAACGCGGCTTCGACCCGCTCGACAATATCACTATGCGCAGCGGCACCATATCTGTCGCCCAATACGATATCGGCCCTCGGGATTCCCGCGCGCGAAATATTATCAATGGCCTCGTGCGGCATGGAATGGCAATCTATTAAAACCGCTTCGCCAAATATCTGATGGCTTTCGTCGATCAATGTTTCAAGCGTAACGTGATAGGGATGCCAATGATTTTCCAGCCGGATATCCGCCTCCAGCTTCGAGATTTTTCCGCTGTAAATCGCCCGCCCGTTCGAAACAACCCGTGGGATCACCCCTAATCCCGACGTGACACGCGGATTATGCCCGGTCCGGCGCACGCCTTCAATCAGCGCCGGATCAAGCTCGTCTGCGTTCCGGTTCAAATCCACGAATGCGCGTGGCATTACAGCGCTTAACAACGGGGCACCAAATGACGGCGCATCGGCAAACAACAGATCAACAAACGCATCCTCCGAGGACCGGATCGCCAACTCATCCAATACCGATTTTCGCAAGAACGACCAGGGATAGCTGCGCCCACTATGAGGAGAGGCGAAAATCACACTTGTTGTGCGATTTGACGGCAATTGCAATTGATACGTGGCTCGTGACATGCCTTCTCCTGACAAAACATCTATAGCCCATTTCATCACGGTATCAAAAGCCCTTGATCACTGCCCCGACTCCTTTTATAGACCAGCAGACCGACGTGGTTCTGCCGCGTCCCTTTCCTTTTGGGGCGTCAGGATTAGTTTGGCCATATGGGCGCTTAGCTCAGCGGTAGAGCACTTCGTTGACATCGAAGGGGTCACTGGTTCGATCCCAGTAGTGCCCACCATATGCCCCATACTTCGGGGACGAATTTGAAACAAAGGCGCCGCTGCGCCGCGATACGAGGAGAAGGTTATGAAAGTTCGCAATTCCTTGCGCTCACTCAAAGGCCGCCATCGCGATTGCCGCATTGTGCGTCGCAAAGGCCGTGTTTACGTGATCAACAAAACGAACCCACGGTTCAAAGCCCGTCAGGGTTAAGAACTACGCCACATTCAATCAAGAAGCCGCTGAATTTTCAGCGGCTTCTTGCGTTTTGGGACAAGCACAATCTAACGCTCAACCAATGCTAGCCGTGCACCTAGTGCAATAAACACACCGCCAAACACCCGCCGTAACCCCAACAGCAAACGGGGCCGCTCTGCCACACCATGCCGCGCTGACGCAGCAAGGACGCCAATCACCGCGAAGGCAATAAATGTCATTCCCATAAATACACTGCCAAGCAAGGCCATCTCGGCCATCGGATTGACTGCATCTGCGCTAACAAATTGCGGCAGAAATGCCAAAAAGAACACCGACAGCTTAGGATTCAATACACTAGCCAGCACACCGCGCCATATCAATTGCCGTCCAGAAGTTCGTGCCGCTTCAGCATTCAGATCGAGCAGGCTCGTATCACGCCACGTTTTCCAACCGATATAAAGCAGATAAGCCACGCCCACCCATTTCACCGCTTGAAAAGCCAGCGCACTTGCATGAAGCAGCGCCGCCAACCCTAATACAGCCGCAATGATATGTGGTAAAATGCTAAACGTACTTCCGATCGCACCCAGGATCGCGCCGCGCCGCCCTTCGGCAAGAGCGCAGACCAATGTATAAATCATACCCGTGCCCGGCGTCAGCACCAGTACGATGCAGGTTAGAAAAAACTCAAAACTCATGCTGAAACTCCCATCACCGCGCCGCCAACAACCGCACAATCGTTTTCTGCGTCACATACCCCGTCACCGGAATCTGCCTTGCGCGCTGGAATTTTCGCACTGCGCGGCGTGTTTTATCATCAAACTTCCCGTCAACACGCCCCGGTTTCAATCCTAGTGATTGTAACTTTTGCTCTACCAATAGACGCGCGATAGAATTCCCTGCCACGCGTGCTTCGTCGGCTTTTGCTTGTCGGACCAACTGTTCATCTTGCGCTGCCCCTTCCAGTTGATCCAACTGTTCCTTTGCCGTTCCGGAAAATGCACCCTGCGGGTATTTTGCCAAATATTGTTTATAGGCCTGTGCTGATCCATCGGATTGCACCTGATCCCAGTAATCACGCTCTACCACGGCTGCTTCTGCACGGCGTTGCTCGTCGAAATGGTCTATCTGGCCCTGAGCAATTTCAGAATACAATCCGTCCGGATAGCGTTTCAGATATGCACGCAAACTATCCTCGGTTCCGTCGCGCCCTGTCTGGCGCCAGTAAGTCGCGTCTAAACGATCCTGCTCTTCTTGGCGTTTGCGCGCCTCTTCTTCCAACTCGCGCGACCGAACATCCGCGGCAGACTGCAACGCGGTAATCTGATTTCCGGTCAAGAATCCAAATCCGTCAATCCCGCGCGACTTTTGCCATGCCCCAATTGCCGCGCGTGAACCGCGCCCAAACAAACCATCAATCCCGCGTGGGTTAAAACCAAGAATGGAAAGATTGCGCTGTATCTGGCGACGTTGCTCGCGACTTAATTTCAGTCGGTTCTCGTCCTCTTTTGCCTGTCGTTCCGGGTTTGCCCGCAACTCGCCAATCAAACGATTGGCATCGAGCACATACTGACCATCCGGATACCGGTCAGCATATGTCAACAACGCATCAATCGTGCCGATAGATTGAACCGCCTCCCAATATGCGCGGTCGGCATCAATTGCTGGTTCAATTTTTGCTGGTTCATCCGCATCCGGCAGCGGCAGGAATGTACCGATTGACGATACGAAACCCTCAATCTCCAAATCACGCCCGTGCTGCTCTTTCGCGACCTTGATGTTCTGCCCGGGTTTTAGGGCGACTCGTGTCAAAAACTGCATCAGTTCTCTCATCGAGCCCGAGATCACGGTTACGCCCTGCGGAATCTCGATTGCTTCTGTTCCTGACACCAGCCCAAATTCGCCGATATTTGCACTGTTATCATCCCCGATGAACACCAGTGATGCGCCCGGTTTTTGAGCAGCAGCATCCAACACAGCGCCAATCGATAATCCGGATCCGCCAACCGAAAACATATCCAGGTCTGTCGCATCCACTCCCAGCAACCAACTATCGCGTGGCGTTGATACCATGTGGCCACTCAAAACGACAACAATTCGGTCGGCTTTATCCAATGCAGCGTAAAACTCGGCAGCAAGTCGCGTTAGTTCTCGTTGGGACAAATCTTGTCCTTGAAAAACCCGAAATCCCGCCTGCTCCAGCGCAAAAAGGCTTTCGCGGGTGCGCACTGCATCTTTTACTTTCGGCAGATCATCATATGTCCGGTTTCCAATGACCAGTGCCACATCTTCGGCCCAAACCGGCAGCGCCGACATGACCAAAGCACTCGCAAGCGCCACCTGTTTCAATCTCGACATCATGGCGCGTTCCTTTGCTATTGGATCAGGTCAATCGTAACTTCGTTGATCTTCGATCACTAAACCATCATTTGGCAAGCTGCCTTTTGCAACCAGCTCAATCTTGCCCTTCAGTTTTAGCGTATCGGCCATTGATATTCGATAGCGGTCCGCATCTGTCGCTTCAGTTTCGATCTGAACAGTCATCGCATCCATCTCGCCTTCACGGGTGGCAATCACGCGGGCACGGCTGACTTCCTTATGTTTGGCGACGAAATCCGCGACCTGTTCGGGGCGCACAAACATGCCTTTGATCTTGGCGGTTTGATCCGCGCGACCCATCCAACCCTTAATGCGCATGTTCGTGCGGCCACAAGGGCTTTCCCCTTGCATCACAGCACTTAGATCGCCAGTGGCAAAACGGATCAGCGGATAATCAGGGTTTAACGCGGTCACCACAACTTCGCCCACTTCACCCATCGCAACAGGGTTACCAGTGCCCGGTGTAACGATCTCGACAATCACGCCCTCGTCGATAATCATGCCCTCTTGGGCCTCGCTTTCATAGGCGATATTACCCAGATCGGCGGTTGCATAATTTTGCAGACACAAAATCCCGCGGTCGGCATATTCCTGCCGTAACGAGGGGAAGAGCGCCCCGCCACCGACCGCCGCCCGCGAGATATTGAGCGAAAGCCCCATCGCTTCCGCCTTGTCCAGAATCACCTTTAGATAATCGGGTGTGCCCGCATAGGCTGTCACCCCTACGTCATGCGCCGCGCGCACCTGCAGTTCCGTCTGGCCAATTCCGGCAGGTAGCACAGTAGCCCCTACTGCTCGCGCGCCAGATTCAAAAATCATCCCCGCGGGGGTCAAATGATAACTAAAACAATTTTGCACAATATCGTCTTTGCCAATCCCGCAAGCATGCAGAAACCGCCCGATACGCCACCAATCATGGGTGATCCCGCCGGGCTCGTAAATTGGACCGGGGGATTGGAAAATATGTGCGACATTGCTTGTTTTGATACCACCAAAGGGCGGGCGCGCCTTTTGCCAACTTGCCAGATCGGATTTTCGCAGCACAGGCATCTGGGGTAAATCCGCTAACGATTTCACGTCTTGTGCTATCTCTTTCCAGTCATCCGGCGCTCGTGCCTCTGCCAAACGCGCCCTAAGGGCCGCCGTTTGCGCTGCATCACGTGCATCCGCTGAACGTGTTTCAAGATCGTCAAAATATGAGGTCATGACAGCCACCGTTTACGGCGGCGATAGCTACGCACATCACGGAATGATTTGCGCCCTTCGTCCGAAATCCCCAGATAGAATTCCTTCACATCAGGATTTTCGCGCAGATCAGCGGCAGGGCCATCCATCACCACGCGCCCGCTTTCCAGAATATAGCCGTAGTGCGAATATTTCAGCGCCATGTTGGTGTTCTGTTCGGCCAGCAGGAACGAAACGCCTTCTTCCTCGTTGATCTTTTTCACGATCTCGAAAATCTGTTCCACCAACTGCGGGGCCAGTCCCATTGACGGCTCGTCCAGCAGCACGGTTTCAGGGCGGCTCATCAACGCGCGGCCAATCGCAACCATCTGTTGCTCGCCCCCAGATGTATAACCGGCCTGCGATTTACGGCGCTCTTTGATGCGGGGGAAATAGTCGTAAACCATCTCCAGATCAGCTGCGACAGCCCTTTTGCCATCACGCCGCGTATAGGCACCGGTCATCAGGTTTTCCTCGACTGTCAGGTGTTCAAAACAGTGGCGCCCCTCCATCACCTGAATGACGCCTTGCTTCACCATATCCGAGGGGTTCATGCCCTCGATGCTTTTGCCCCGATATGAAATCGAGCCTTTGGTCACCTCGCCACGTTCCGACCGCAGCAGGTTTGAAATCGCTTTCAGGGTGGTAGTTTTACCCGCCCCATTGCCGCCCATCAGCGCAGTAATACCGCCTTTGGGTACCGACAGGCTGACGCCCTTCAGCACAAGGATCACATGGTTGTAGATCACTTCGATGTTGTTGACCTCTAGCAGGGTCTCTTGTGGCTGTGTGGCGTCAAGCATTTTACATGTCCAAAATAGTCAAATAAATCGCCCGGGCCACGCAAATGGCAGCCCGGACATCGGGCTTAGTTACAGCCCGGTGTGATGTTGTTTTCAGCTGCATATGCTGCTGAATCTTCAGCAACCAATGCACCAATCACGTCTTGGTCAGACTGGGCGTAGTCGGAAATCGAATTCCACTTGCCCGCAGTTGCATCCCACTGAGCAACGCCAACAAAGCCGTTACCGCCGTGACCCTGACAGGACACCTTGAAAGCTGGCCCGTAATTAGGAAACCCGGCCGCAGCCATTTTTTCTTCGGTGATTTCCAGTGCTTCCATACCATCACGCATCTGCACAGCATTGATAGCAGCCGTGCCGTGGATACTTTGTGCTGTTTTCACAGCCTCGGCAGCCAGCATCGCGGCATACATGCCACGGTTATACAGAACCGTGCCGATTTGATCACCTGCACCCGCAGCTTTGCCTGCATCTACAACATATTTCTGGATGTCGTCATAAACAGGATAATCAGAGCCAACACCGTGGAATGTCAGGGATTTATAGCCATTCGCGCCAGCACCCGCAGGGATAACGTCATTTTCAGAACCAGACCACCAGATGCCGATGAAGTGATCCATCGGGAATTTGATGTTCGCGGCTTCCTGAATGGCAACCGAGTTCATAACACCCCAGCCCCACATGAACACATAGTCAGGCTTTTCGCGGCGAATTTGCAGCCATTGCGATTTCTGCTCTTGGCCAGGATGATCTACCGGGATCAGCGTCAGATCAAAACCATGCTTTTTAGCCAGCTCTTCCAATGTGCGGATCGGCTCTTTGCCATAGGCAGAGTTGTGATAAACCAGCGTGATTTTTTTGCCTTTGATATCACCACCTTCAACATCCAGAACATGGTTAATCGCGCCCGATGCGCCATCCCAGTAGTTTGCAGGGTAGTTAAAGATATTGCGGAACACTTCGCCGTTTTTGGCAGACGTGCGACCGTATCCCATCGAGTGCATCGGAATACCATCAGCCGTTACTTTCGGGATCAACTGATAGGTGATGCCGGTTGACAGCGGTTGATAGACCAGCGGGCCCGAACCTTTGGTCGCTTCATAGCATTCAACACCTTTTTCGGTATTATAGCCGGTTTCGCATTCCATCAGTTTGGTCATTTCGCCACCGATGCCGCCGTCACGTTCATTAAGCAGCGTGAAATAATCGGCA
>Ga0209633_10004202_pt1 | contig 13013 bp, 11 predicted proteins | sample Cruoilmetagenom1_FD_187290 | JGI IMG/M metagenome (GOLD analysis project Ga0209633, IMG submission 187290) | Oil polluted marine microbial communities from Coal Oil Point, Santa Barbara, California, USA - Sample 1 (SPAdes) (version 2) | ecosystem: Environmental > Aquatic > Marine > Oil seeps ... | reverse complement strand
GGGTAAAACAAATAGCGTAAATATCGTTCCAATAAGCATACCGGCAACCAATATAATACCTATGCTGTTACGCGCTTCAGCACCGGCCCCCGTGACGAGGACCAGAGGAAAATGACCCAAGACTGTTGCTGCTGTCGTCATCAATACAGGTCTTAAGCGAGTAGCCGCTGACTCAGAAACAGCATCCAGTTTAGTCTTCCCCTGCTCTTGCAAGTGGTTAGCAAATTCAACGATCAAGATGCCGTTTTTGGCAATTAAACCAATAAGGGTGATCAAACCAATTTGAGAGTAGATGTTAATTGTCGTCAATTCTAAAAATGGCAATAATAGCGCGCCGGATAGTGCTAAAGGAACACAGCCTAAAAGCACAACAAGGGGATCTCTAAAACTATTAAATTGAATGACCAACACTAAATACACAATGAATAACGACACGGCCATGACGTTAAGCAAACTGTTTCCTTCTTTACGTAATTGCCGAGATTCCCCCGCATAATCAATATGGTATGATGATGGGAGAATATCGCTTGCGGCTCTCTCCAAAGCAGCTAACGCCCTCACCTTAGTCGACCCGGGTAATACTCCGCCGTATATGCGAAACGAATTTTGTTGCCCAAACGTACCCAGCTGCCGAGGCACCGTGATCCATTTGAGTGTGGTAAATGCTGATGCAGGAATTAACTCATTTGATGGCGACTTAATATTCAACGATAAAATTGTTTCAGGTTTGGTTCTAATATCATTATTTGCGATAGGAATCACCTGATAAGCTTTACCCTGGGCATCAAACCGATTGACATAGTTACTGGACAAATAAATACCCAGTTGATTGCTCACATCAGAAACATTCATTCCCAGGTCTGCAATTTTTTGTCGGTCAAACTGCAATTCAATTTGAGGCAAGTCAATCTTTAAATCAGTGTCGGCATAGAGAAACTCTCCACTTTTAAAAGCGGCTCCGACAAGTTGATCCGCATAGCTCTTCATTTCTGTATAAGTGGCGGAGGATTTAACAACAAACTCGATATCAAACTGCCCAGCCGTGGGCAAAGGAGAAGGTAAAATAGGCAGTGGATTTAAGCCACTGCTACTTGACAAACGTCCATACACATCAGGCAGCATTTGTTGAGTTGTCAACTCCCGATCTGACGCACTCACAAATTCCAAACCACCGAACCCGCCCGAGGTAAAGATGTTCTGCCACATCTGGGTACTACCTTCAATGCTTAACAGATTTTCGACAACACCTTTAATGTTATTCTCATTGTATGCTAGCGACGATTCAGGTGGTGACTGAAAAACAACAAAAATACTACTTTGGTCTTCCACTGGTGCTAATTCTTTAGACGATTGCAGATAAAATGGAACGATTAACAACGTAATGACCGCGGCAATTAGATATACCTGGCCATGCCAATTTATGGTGTAGCTTAATAATCGAGTGTAAACCGTTTGAATATTCTCAAAAACACGATTTACTTTCCGCGTTAACATGCCCTCTTCGCCCCCTTGCGGCGAGACATGAGCACTCATAATGGGGGATAAGGTAATGGCAACAACGCCTGAAATAACAACAGCAATGGCCAAGGTAAATGCGAATTCTCGAATAAGCACGCCAGTCAGCCCCGACAAAAAACCAATGGGTGCATAGACCATCGCCAGGGTTAACGTCATGGAGATAACAGGAATAAGCAGTTGCCGAGAACTGGTTAGGGCCGCCTGAGTTCGAGATACGCCATTTCGCATATGTCGGGCAACATTTTCAACAACAACAATCGCATCATCCACCACCAGTCCTACAGACAAGACTATCGCCAGTACCGTTAGCAGGTTTAATGAGAACCCCATTAACGACATTGCGGCGACGGCTCCCAGGATTGAGATGGGGATAGTTATCAATGGCACGAGTGCCGTCCTGAATGATCCCATCATCAGTAACACGACGATACCCACTAATATTACCGTTTCAACCAATGTGGTAATGATTTCTTTAAGCGCATCACGCATATACAGGGTGCCATCGTAAGCGAAATTGATACGTACCCCTTGGGGCAATGTGGGGTTAATTTCTTCTATTACTTGATATAATTTGTCACCCACGTCTATTTCATTTGCACCCGGTAAAGGCCAAACAGCGATATAGACGGTATCATCCTGGTTCAGTCTTGCCGTAACACTGGGTTCTGTAAATGCCAGCTCAATGTTGGCAATGTCTTTTAGATAAACAGCCTTGTCATCAACAAACCTAACAACCAGTTTCTCAAAATCTTTTTTTGATGACAATTGAGTATTTGACACGATGTCGATACGTTGTTGGTCGGTCTCAGTGTAGCCCAAAGTTGAAATGGAGTTATTGGCCGCCAACGCGCTGTAAACCTCTTCGGCACTCAAATTAAAAATGCTCATTCGATCAGCATCGAGCCATATTCTCATGGCAGGTATTCGGCTTCCTTCGATATCAGCTTTTTGTACACCATCGATGTTGTTAATAATCGGGATCACTTGACGCGTTAAATAATCAGTCAGCTTAGAAAGCGAAACATCATTAGCTTCAACATTCAAATAGAACAAGGCATGAGGACGATCAGTTCGCCTCACTGCAACCACAGGATCTTCTGCCCCTGCAGGCAGTTCAAACTGAACCTGGCTGAGCTTTGCCGTAAGTTCTGCAAGTGCTCTTGTGCTGTCCTCATTTAAATTTAGCCATGCTGTTACCGTACTTTGCCCGGCTTTCGTTATTGAGTCGACATACTCTACTCCAGGCACTGTCACCGCGACACGTTCAATCGGTTCGCTAACAAACCCCTTAACAACATTAGCAGAAGCCCCCGTATACGTTGTATTGATAACCAAAGATGAGCTTTCTATCTTTGGAAATTGCTGTACAGAAATACTTTTTACGGCCCATAGCCCGGCAAAACAAATAATGATGGATAATATAATGGGAATAACAGGCTTATGAACAAAAACATCCATCACTCTGTTATTTTTATGTATTTGATTCATCATGACGCCGGCTCCACTGGGTTGCTTTCCGATGAAGAAACAAATACTTTCAACCCGGGACGAAGCTTGAATGTGCCTTTATTGGCGATGTAATCACCCACATGCAGTCCGTTGTTTACGATAACCTGGTCACCAATACGATCACCCAATTCGACCTTTTGTCGATGGGCCCGGTATACTCCCTTTTCATCTTTTTTTAAAATAAAAACATAGTCACCCAACTGCGCTTTACTTACCGCTAAACTGGGTATCGCTATTTTCAGGCTCTCGTCAGTTACTGGTAATGTCACCTTGACTAAATGATTATGTTTTAATGCTAATTTTTCATTAGCAATCTTTGCGCGATATTTAAAGTGACGAGAATCGTTAGAGAGCATAGGCTCAACGGAGACTATCCTGGCGTTTGCCGAACGAGGCTCAGGACCACTGAGTGAAATAGATATTTTAGAACCCGCGCTCAATTCATCATAAATTTGCGGAACGTGAAAATCTATCCAGTTATGTTTGCTGATACCAATTAAGTGAGTGATTTGACTATTTTCCTCTAGATACTGACCGACTTGCAAATTATGAATCCCAGCCCTGGCTTTAAAAGGTGCACGGATTATTTTCTTGTTGATAATCGATTCCAACACCGCAATTTCCGATTCTGAGGTACGTAATGCCGCAACGGCTTTATCGACCGCTTCATCGCTGATTTCTCCGGTTTTCCGGAGAGTATTATATCGATCTAATCTTTTCTTATATAATTCAAAATTTGCTCTTGCAGCAATAAGCCGGGCATGCTCTTCACTATGATCTATCTCTAGCAAGACCTGCCCCTTATTAACTAATTCACCGGAAGAGAAATTCAGCCTGGTAATTTTTCCGGTCAACTCATTGCTAACTTGCATGGTGCGTATTGCCTTACTCACACCATTAACAGTGGTTGTTTTTTGATAAGGGGTTTGCGCCACATGAACAGCTTCAATGGTTGCGGCGGGTTCGCCCATATTTTGTTGGGCATGTGCTGATATTAATAAATATTTATAACCGAACAGACCTGTTAAAGAAATGCTAATAATGGCTATCGCGATTAACCAACGGTTGTTTGTCATTGTCTTGTACCTCTATAAAAAAATGTGATCACAAGATAAATTGATTCGGTGAGGCCTTGCGCTGCTTTTAACGCTATGACACAAACCACGATCAAGGTCGTGATTGATAGCAAAAATATCCGGCGGGTACTGACTAATTAACTCACCGTAAGCGGCTACTTCCAGATGAAAACGTCTTCAACCCTCTCCATTAGCGGTTTTGTCAGCAGTCAGTAGGCCACTGTGAACCTCGTCCTGTGGTGCCTGGCTTGCTCGGCCTCATCCACCAGCGCAACCGCAAGGTCCTCCATGGAGATCATCGAACTACCCTCGGCGTCGACCAGCAACTCGTCCGTGCCCAACCGATAGTTTCCGGTACGCTCTCCCGGCACCAGCAGCGCAGGCGGACTCAGGTAAGCCCAGTCCACCCCGGTCTCGGTGCCGCGGCAGGCCTCAAGCTGGTCGCGGCATGCCACGGCAATATCCCGCCAGGCAGGAGGAACAAAATTCGGGTCGTCAACCACAAGGGTATCGCCGGCGCCGGGTACGGTCAGACTGCCGGCGCCACCGGAGACCAACAGCCGGACACCGGTCTGAGCGAGTCCGGCCAATAGCGACCTGGTGGTCGCGACGAGCTCGTGCTCACTACCGGCACGCGGGCGGGTCGCCGCGATCACAAGGTCTTGGCCGGTGCTCAATTCAACAACGTCGGCAACATTTCCGGCATCACCGGCACGGGCCTTGGCGGCGACGTGCAGTTCATGGAAACGGGCCGGGTCTCGCGTGACAGCAGTGACATCGTGGCCACGAAACAGTGCCTCAGTCACAACCCGGTGGCCCACGCTGCCGGTCGCTCCGAATACGGTAATACGCATAACGATTAACTCCTGTTAAGTCAGTTGGTTGAGGTGGCACACGGTGATGCACCTGAATAAGCGTGGTCGGCTTTGAGCTGCCGCCCCTGAATGTGTTTAATGGCATCGCGGCGCAGCAACAAGGCGATCGCCAGCACCACCAACAGGCTGCCCGGCAACCAGTGCCAGCCGATGAGCTTGGGCTGCGCTATAAACAACAACAGCATCGACACGAACGGCACGAGATAGCTGTAGGCCGTCACAGCGCCTGGCGTCAGTACGGCGGTGGCCCCCTGCTGTAACCAGAACGTCATGCCACTGGAAAACACACCCAGATAAACCAGCAACAAGACATCGGATAAGGTCACCGTGGCCAGTGCCCGTGGCGTTTCCCAGATCAGTCCCAGCAAGCCAATGAGTAGGCTGCCCGTCAGCAGGCTCCAAAAGGTACGTATCGACGCCTGCTGCGACAGCCAGCCTTTATGCAGCCCCCACTTGCTTAACACTGGATATAAGGCCGAGGCCAGACAACCGCCGAAGAACACCCACTCACCGGTACCAAACTGTAGCGCTCCGGACTGCCCGCCCGCTTCCGCCCAGGCCAATCCCAGTGCGCCAGCAGCGCCCAGTGCCAGGATAGCCAGCAATCGAACGGCACGAGGCTCCACACCGAGTCCCCGGCCCAGGCTATAGGCCAGCAACGGGACGCAGACATAAAGCGTGGCCATCGATAATGCGGTGACGCGGTGCGCGGCCCAGAACACGACACCAAAAAAAACAGCAAGACATAAACCCATAAATGCGTACAGCGCCAAACCCGGCAGGCTCGGCCAGCGATCACGCTGGTGCCAAACAAGCGGCCCTATCGCCAGCACGGCAATCGCAAAGCGGATCGCGGTAAGCAACAATGGCGGCAAGCCTTCGCTCATCAGCCCCACTGCCGGGAAAGACAAGCCGACAAGCAGCGCCCATAGCAACATCCCCAAATGGGCCCGCAGCAATTTATGGCCCGAACTAGACATCATCATCGACCTCCAACCTCAGCAACAGGGTTTGAATCAGGGCGGCGGTGAACGGTACGTCCTGCGACGGCAACTCGGGTGGTACGATGTGAGCCGAGGCCCATATGGCAGATGCCAACCGGGGTTGTGAGAGTATCAACATAGAATGTATGCTCATATTTAGCGACATGCAATTATCTTCAATTCAAGATAAAATAAAGTATTGCACAGATTTATCTTGATATCAAGACAAAAGGAACGAACGATGAGCTCAAAGCAACAAGCGGATGCGGTGGACGCCATCCTTGAACAATGGCGCCGGGAGCGTCCGGATCTGGACGTCAGTTCGATGGGCGCCATTGGGCGTATCAAACGCTGCGCGGCGCTGTTGCAGAGTCGCCTGGACGAGACTTTCTCGGCCTTCGAGATGACCGGCGGGGAATTCGATGTGCTGGCGACACTGAGACGGTCCGGATCACCCTACCGCCTCGCACCGACCGCCTTGTTTTCGGCCTTGATGATCACCTCGGGCACCATGACCCACCGACTAAAACGGCTGGAGGCCAGCGGATGGGTGCAGCGGGTGCCCAACCAAGACGATGCGCGCAGCATGCTGGTGCAGTTGACCGCAAGCGGGCTTGCACTGATCGACCGCGCAGTGGAGGCACATGTCGAGAATGAGCGAAAGATCCTGGCGCCGATCAACGCCTCTGACTTAGCGACCTTGGACACCTGCCTGGCAAAGCTGTTAGCGGTGTTGGAGCCTTCCGGCAACTGACCCACTACATGCACCACCGTGAAGATGGGTGTCCCGATAAGTCGGACAGAATCTTCTCAGATGACTTCGGCCCCATGTTGAAACTGGGAATGATTGAATCCATCGAGGACCACTGTGAGGAGATCTATAATTTTTTTCGCAATGAAGAAGGACTCAATTGCCACCGCTCCTATGGTTATCTAGTGAATCCTGCAGTAGGCAAAGTCATTGCTGACTGGTGGCAAGGTTGCGCATGAACGAGAATTCAAGAAAGGGGGCAGTGACAAATCGCAATCATTATCATTTGTCACCGACCCCTTTTATTGTATTTCACTCAAGGTTTCAGGTCCCAACACTTATTATCCATGACAAAAACGATAGAGAAGTAGATTGGAGCAATGGTAATCACGTCGCACGCATGTGGCCCTGGGCAAAATTTATCAGCACAACCGGGCTCGGCCATCGACGCATACTGATTAATCAGGAAGTCATCGAGATGGTCAGCGAGTTCGTTGTCGAAAAGCAAAAAGAGACAAAGGGGTCAAGTTAAACCCACCCCGTCTGTCATATAAACAATAATTGGGGTCAAACAATTTGCCCTTAAATGTTGTACATCCATGTACAACATTTACTTTGATTGCCTTGTGCACTACTGGTTTATCGGGGACTTTGGATCCAATAGATAAGCCATTACATCACGGATCTGTTCCTGATTAATGAAACCATTTGCACCCAGGCGTGGCATATTGGTGCACGGGAATACGCTGTGCGGATTGTAAATGACCTCATAGGTATACTTCATCACGCCCTCACTTTGTCCGCGTGTCTTGCCGTATCCCCGAAGGCTGGGGCCCAGGTTACCGGATGGGATGGTCATCTTGGAATCCAGTAAGTGGCAATTGACACACATGCCGCCGGGCTTGCGCTTGCTATGTTTGTCAGTCTTATGACCGACCCGGAAACCAAATGCATTTTGGACTAAGGCTCGACCTTTCTTCCAGTCGCCGAGTCGGATGCTGCCTTTGGGATAGAGCATATTGTTCTTTGCAATCGTCGATACTTTTTGCGCGGTGCTGCTATCGACCTGGCGTTTCTTTAAAGCGGAACAGATTTTCTGGATCTCGTCCTGTTTCATTCGGTCGCGCATCGTACCGCCTTCCTGGACTTTCTGATTCAGCTTGAAGCCCCTGTCCTTAAAGATCAGGTGTTCGGCCAGTTCTTCCGAACTCATGGTCGTGTAGTTAGCTCTTTTGCCACTGACTTTTTTGTACCCACTAGTACAGCTAACGGTGAGCACGGCTATAAGAGCAGCAAGCCCAGTCTTGATAGACATAGAGTTTTTCATATTGATAGCCCTCTTGTTTTTATTATTAACGCTTCAGATCCGGCAGAATCGCGGGCTGGTCGCGAGCGGCATCGGTCCAGAAGCTTATCAGGGCAATAAGCGCGTCGGAGCCCTTAGCGATACGGCCCTGACGCATTTGCCAGTAGCACCCGCGTACACGGTGCAAGCTACTACGGTTATTGTGTTGCCCTACACGTACTGCTGGCCATGAAATCGCCTTGGTCCATTCTTCGGGCCTATTCATATTCGGTAGCACCGAGGCACGGACGCGTTTGCCGGTTTCGCCGTGACAGGTATTGCAGCTGAAGTCGAGCATACCGGCCCGTCGGTAAAACAGTACTTCACCGGCGTCACGCATTGCCTTCTCCAGGGTATGGTCGAGGGGGGGATTCCATTCGTAACCGTTTGACTGACTGGCGATATAGGTCTGGAGCTTCATCATGTCAGAACCTGAGCCGTGGCGTTTCTTGATAGCCTTATCACTGTTGGTGAAGCCCTGAATAGTCTTCATGCAGTGCACCAGCCGTGATTCGAGATCCATAACCCTGTCGGTATCCGCGAAGTATCGTGGCATTTCTGCATAAGCCCCTTTGAGAACACCGGGACCTTTACCAAAGTCACAACTCTTCAGTGAGGCCTTCTTTGGGCCGCGCTTTTCATGGAATAGCTCTTCTCCTTCCTCAGCCGAAAAGTAGGCTGCATTTTCAGACATCATAATAAGGTTCTGGGGACTTTGAGTAAGGTAGTCGGAGTCGGTCTGTTTTATAAGCATCTCCAGAATCTGTTTGGGAGGCTCATTTGTGCAAATAGAACACTCCGCGAGCAAGGGTCTACTTGTGACAGCAAGAGCCAGTGCGATTGGTAGAGTGTAAAGAGCCTGTTGGAGTGTATATAACTTAGATGAGTTTCGTTTCATGGGTAGTCCTCATTTTTTCTTTTAGAGTCCGGGTTTGTTCATAATCCAAATATATCGAGACATATTCAATGTGTGTTCACACAGTCTTAACTGTTACAAAAAACTGTCAGAGAATGATTGTTTCTGCTCCCGTTTATTTATAACTGATCGCAGTAGTACTTAATTGCATATCCAGCGCCTTAACCAACTCATCCTGCCTGTTGCGATAAAAGTGATTTGCGCCATTTACCTTGTGTATCTGATACCGTCCTTTGTCCATCTGTTTGACAATCTGGGTTCTTTTTTTCAGCGTTTTTATAATATGAGGAAGATCTTCACTACCATATATGTCGATAATGTTGACGTTGTTTATTTTTTTAAAATTTTCAACGCTGTCAATCATGGGGACATTTTCAACACCGGGAGAGATGCTGATCATGGCAAAAGTTTTTACACTCTTGTCCGGGTTGCTTGCCATGTAGTACGACGCCATGGTTGCCCCCAGGCTATGACCACTTAAGACAATGTTTTTTATACCCCGGGCCTTTAAGAAATCGACACCAGCCTGAATACGTGACTTGGCTTCGGGGAACACGGTAGGATAATCCTCATCTTTTGCCTCGTTGTGCAAAATCGGCATTTGTAAAGACAGAGTATGCCAGCCACGATCGGGCAGTTGCATCCGCAAAGGGTCAATCACATCCGGCCAGGCAGGGTGAACACCAATGCCGTGTAGAATGATGACCGCACCTTTAGTCACATCCGTTGTGGGTTCGGCATACAGGGCAAGAAAGGTTGCCCCATTGGCTATCAGCTTGGTACTGTCACCCACGAGCAGGCTATCGACAATTTGCTCCTCCCAGCGTTTTTCCTTGGCCTTATCTGATTGACTGGCTGCCATGGTGCTTGAAGCAAACAAAGCACATAGACAAAATAGTATTATCCGGGTTGTAAGGGCTGTACTTTTCATAGGGATACCTCCATTATTGTTTCTTACCTCTGGTTTATGCTGCTGTTGGGGATAATTTAGGTAAAATGGGGTGAAAAGAATTCGAGAAACTTTGATGTTAATTTGGTGTTTTTTCTACTACTCGTAAAAACAATGAGTTAAGGTAAAACCAATAATGATAAAAATGACTGAGCTTGCTCACATTTCTCACACTCAAGCGTTCATGTTGGGCGAGTGGCAGGTTGACCCTGATAGTTACCATATAAAACGTGGTGATTCTGAGGTGAAACTTGCGCCCAAGGTGATGCAGGTATTGCTATGCCTGGCAGAACAACCGGGCAAGGTAGTTAGTCGCGAAGCACTCGAAAGAACAGTCTGGGCCGGTTCGGTGGTGGGCTATGATGCCATCGCAGGCACGGTTATCAAGTTGCGCAAGGCCCTGGGGGATGACTCCCGTCATCCACGCTATATCGAAACGGTTTCAAAAAAAGGCTATCGACTACTCACCCCTATTGATAGCAATAGAACTTTAAACGAACACGAAAGCAGAACCCATGATGGTGCACAATCTATCGGTTCCAGATCAATTTCATACCAGCACCTAAAATCATACAGCTATGCACTGACCGCAGTCATGGTACTGCTCGCTATAGCCGGCGTTTGGTACTTTTTTAATACAGGGCTTGATAAACAGGGTTGGAAAAACATATCGCCCTCAATTGTAGTACTGCCCTTTAAGAATCTCAGCAAGAACCCGAGCCAGGAATACTTAAGCGAGGCCATGACCGATGACTTAATTACGGACCTGTCAAAAATAAAGAGCCTGCGGGTTATCGCCCGACAATCTGCTTACCATTATAAAGAAAGAGAGCAATTCACCCTCACAGATCTTGCCAATGAACTGGGCGTGCAATATGTCGTCCAGGGTAGTGTTCTGAACATAAATAATCGTATTCGCATTAATATTCAGATAAGCCATGCGACCAAAGATCAAACCATCTGGGCAAAGCGTTATGATATCGACCAGAAAAATATCTTCACCCTGCAGAACGATATTACTCAACAGGTGATCACGGCACTTTATCTCACACCATCACAGCAAGAATCTGTAAACATAAGCAGCCAAGGTACCAACATCTTCGCAGCGTATAATGAATTTTTACTTGGCCAGAAATATTTCAAGAATAGAAGCAAGCAAGGCTTTGAGCGCGCCATGCACGCCTATCAACGAGCCATTGAAATCGATCCAAACTATGCAAGGGCTTATGGTGCCATGGCTGTAGGACTCACCCGTGGTAACCGAGGAAGATGGATCGACCTTTCCTACCAGGAAGCCAGTTTACGTTCGCTTGAACTGGTAAAAAAAGCCGTTTCCCTTAATCAATCCTCACCCCAGGTCTATTGGTCTTTGGGATTTGTTCATCTCTACCGTAAAGAATTTAGTGAGGCTGAGTCAGCTGTGCAACAGGCGGTAACACTCTCACCCAATTATGCGGATGGATATGGCCTGCTTGCCTTTATCTCTAATTGGCGTGGCAAGTGGCGACAGGCCGAAAAATTTATTCGCAAAGCCATCGACCTGAATCCATATCATACCTTTGAATACCCATGGAACCTTGGCCTTTCCTTTTATTATCAGGCTCGCTATCAGGAGGCCGTTGAACAACTACAAGCCGCACTAGAAAGAAATAAAACTGCGCTGTATCCACGACTATTCCTTGCCGCCAGTTATGTACAACTGGATGAGCTGGATAATGCAGAATGGGAGGTTGAACAGATTACCGCAACGAGAAATGAAGCTTCTCTTTCTCAGTTGGACATTCAGTTACCTTTTGAAAATAAGCAGCATTTAGATGAATTAAAATATATTTTACGTAAAGCGGGTTTGCCAGAATAAAAAAATTAATAGGGGCGGAGGGATTATTCCTTAACTAATTTATAGTTACTATACTCTCCCAAACATTATCCCTGTTTCTATAAAAACCTCACACATTTGAGTGACCGTTTATTAGAAAGGGGCCAGACTGGGCTGTCCCCAGTTTAGCTACTTCCCTTCCTTTTCGTCCTAGCTGTAGCTTGGGCCTGCAGTGGATCATCTGGCCAATGATGTTTTGGATAACGCCCTTTAAGATCTTTTTTTACAGAATAACCGGGGTCAGGGTCAGAGTATACTTGCTTCTAACATGATTAGAAATGTACTCTGATCCGCTTTACAAAACCAGCTTAAGCTACAGCCACATTTTCACCAATCATGGCTAGCAATTCCGGATTAGGCTCTGGATTGGTTAGATGGTTAATATAGTTTGATAATGTTTTTATCGAGACTATAAGCATGACTTCGAGAATTTGTTGTTTAGTGAAGCCGGCGCTCATAAAGGCATTGATGGCGGCCTCGCCGGGTTTGCCGCGACTCTCCACCACGGTCTGAGTGAAGCCTGCCAAAGCGGCATCTTGAGGATCTTCAACTGGCTCACCAGCATAAATGGCATCCAGGCTTTGCTGACTGGCCTGTTTCATTTTACCGATGGCACGATGGGCCGCAGTACAAAATTCACATTGGTTTTGCACGCTGGCGGCGAGAGAAGTAAAAGGGGACGGAGGGATTAAAATATAACCAATACCCGATATTCCGATCATTTCAGATGACGTTCTAGTGATCGAACAAACTTCTCCAGAGGAAAAGCGGGTCAGAGAGGAATTAACTCTAATATTCATACTCGCTTATATTCGAAACAATTGCTCTCTGACCCGGTTTTTTGGTTCACCTTTTTTCGTTTGAAAATCTATTGACCTTCTCCCTGCGTTTGCTGTTCGCGCAGATAGGACATAATGCTGTCCTGTGTCTGTTTGAACCACAGCGAGATATCCATGCCTGCACTCTTGAGCCCCTTGGCCATCCACTTGTTGCAGGTGTTCTGCATATAAAATTTACCCTGCCCCTGATAAAACTGGCTGTCACCATACAGTCCCTTCTTTAAGACGATCACCTGTCCCTGCTCATCGGAATAAAAACTTTGCCGGATGTAGGTACGCAATGACTGGAATTCATTGGCGGAAAGTTTGATTTCGATCACCTTGCTTTCGGGGAAATACATTGGTGGATGCATTGGCACGGCGACCACATGCATCA
>Ga0209633_10004200_pt1 | contig 13018 bp, 11 predicted proteins | sample Cruoilmetagenom1_FD_187290 | JGI IMG/M metagenome (GOLD analysis project Ga0209633, IMG submission 187290) | Oil polluted marine microbial communities from Coal Oil Point, Santa Barbara, California, USA - Sample 1 (SPAdes) (version 2) | ecosystem: Environmental > Aquatic > Marine > Oil seeps ... | reverse complement strand
AATTGTAGCATAGTTACTAACAGCACTACCACCAAAATTCAATGTTAAGCCGTATTTCGGATTCTCTATCTGTTTACCTATTGCATTATTTAATAGTTGTCTAGTTGCTAATACAGCCATTGAAACTCCAGTTGTACCAACTGGATGTCCTTTTGCTTTTAAACCACCTGAAACATTAACCGGTAATTTTCCTCCAGGCATAACTATTTTATTATCTAATACAGATCTTTCATTTCCATTTTCAACTAACCCAATAGCTTCATAAGCTAATAATTCTGCAATTGTAAAACAATCATGTACTTCAGCAAAGGATAAATCATCTACTGTTATTCCTGCTTGTTCATATGCTTTATTAACTGCTACTTTAGCTCCTTCAAAATGAAAATTATCTCTTTTTTTAATTTCTAAATAATCTGTTGCTTGTACAATAGCTTTTATTTCTACAGCTTCTTTATCTAATTTTTCAGCTATATCTGTTCTTGTCAAAACAATTGCTGCTGCACCATCTGATATTAAAGAACAATCATTTAAACGTAATGGATAAGCAATCATAGGATTTTTCTTATCAGGCAAATTAAGAATATCTTCTGCAGTTACATCTAATGGTAAATGTGCATATGGATTTTCTAGCGCATTTTGATAATTTTTAGCACTAATCATTGCTAAAATTTCACGCATTTCTTCTTCACTCTTATTAAATTTAGCCATATAACCTTTTGCAAACTCTGCAAATAATCCTGGAAAAGTCATTCCTTGACTTCCTTCTGTTTTCCAATTTGATGCCATTGCTAAAACTTTTGTAGTTCCTTTAGTATCTAAACTTGTCATTTTTTCTGCACCAATAACTAAAGCATAATCACAAGATCCAGCTTCGATTGCTTCAGTAGCTGCTTTTATAGCTGCTGATCCAGAAGCACATGCATTTTCCACTCTTGTTGCAGGTGTAAATCTTAATTTTTCATCAATTTCTAGAGCTGTTGGTGCAATATGTTCTTGATTATTAAATCCACCACCACTATAATTCCCAACCCAAATACCACCTATATCAGTTGCGTCTACTCCACTATCTATTAATGCTTCTTTTCCTATTTTTCTTATTAATTCATAAATATCTTCATTTAATTTTCCAAATTTACTATGTGCAGTTCCAATAATACTAACAGACATTCTTTCCTCCTTAAAATCACTCCTAGTAATAATTTGCTAGGAGTGTTGTTTTTATATTGCTGTTTTCATTTTAAATAATTAATCCACCATTAACAGATAATACATGACCTGTAACATAACTTGACATATCACTTGCTAAAAATAATGCTGCATTAGCTATTTCTTCTGGTTCACCTAGTCTTTTAAGTAAAGATTTTTGTCTAATTGGATCTAAAACCTTATCTGGAACAGTTTTCATCATTTCTGTATTCACATAACCCGGTGCAATAGCATTAACTCTTATAACAGCACCTTTTCTTGTCAATTCTTTTGACCAAGTTTTTGTCATTCCAATAACACCCGATTTAGTTGCTGCATAATTTGTTTGACCCACATTACCATATTCGCCTACAATCGATGAAATATTTACTATATTTCCAAATCCTTGCTCCGTGAAAAGATTAGATGCATGTTGGGCCATGTTAAATACACCTTTTAAATTAACATTTATAACAAAATCCCACATATCTTCAGTCATTTTTGACATTAACGCATCTTTAGTTACTCCTGCATTATTTACTAATATATCTACTTTTCCATATTCATTTTTCACATATTCAAAGAAATTTTTTATTTGAGTTCTATCAGTAACATCACCTTGATAATATTCTATTCCTTCAATAATTTTTTCAGATGGCACTATACTATAATTAATTACTTTAGCACCATTTTCAACATATTTTTTTGCTATTGCAAATCCAATACCTTGACTTGCACCTGTTATTACTGCCACTTTATTTTTTAACATTTATTTCCTCCTATAAACCTTCAATTTTTCTCTTTGTCACCAAAAAACCTTTTACTATCATCAGAAACATTTCAGGTTGTTCATACATACTGGCATGCCCTGCTTTATGAATAGTAATTCTTTTTGAATTTACTATTTCTTTTTCAAAAATAATTTGCAAATTACTTGGCGTCAAAAAATCTTCGTCTGCTGAAATTATTAAAGTATCCGCCGTAATCTTTTTCAATCGATTTACTACATTTAAATTTTCAGCACTTACTACCAATCGGCTGAATCCCTCAAACCATTTTCTAGATAATGAACCAGGTACCAACTTCAATCTATTTTCTAACCATTTACTATTGTTTTCATAGAAAGTACACGAATAAATTAATGGAAATGACTCTTCAAATAGTTTTTTTCCATCATATTTATTTGCACTTGTAAGCCAACTATTTCCAATAGATTTTAACCGCTTTGTTGTAATTGGAGTTGTGTTAGCCAAAATTAACTTTCGAATCTTGTCACCGAGATTAATAGATAAAATTTGAGCAATTTCACCACCATAAGACATTCCTAATATATCTAGTTTTTCAAGTTCCAAAATTTCAATAAACTTTTCAACAATTTTTCCAATATCTTCTTGAGAATATGAAATCTTAAGTTCACCACTATGACCTTGATCAGGAAAATCCAACAATATAACTTTAGTATCCTCCAAATGAGGAATTAATTTCTGCCAACTCGTTGTCGACATCATTATTCCATTTAAAACTAAAAGAGGGAATCCATCTCCATGAATTTCATAATATAACTCAACTGAATCTATATCTATAAATGCCATTTAATCCTCCTTAATCGCTTTAACTACTCCTTGCATATTGTCAATAAATGGGCTATGTCCAGAGTTTTCAAAAGAAATAAGTCTTGCTTGATCCTTAAATAATTCTTTAATTTCTTCTGCCTCTGTATATGGCACAACTATATCTTTCTTTCCATGAATTATTACTATTGGCATTTTTATCTCTCTATAGCTTCCATCACCTTTTCCGTATTCATTCGAATTATCTGTAATGTTAAACCTTGTCAAACTATAATCAATATCTACTAAATTTTTCTGAGTTAAAATATCTTTCAAATAGACATCATATAAATCATGTTCAGGAAAATTTCCATTATTATAAATCAACATATTCCAAACCATTTTATAATATGAAGTGTTTTTATCTTTTAATGCCTGTAATGCAGGAGCTACTTGAACAGGATCCTTTTTAATATCTTCTTTTGTTAATAAAATTTCATCAAGAATCGGTTGAAAATTCTCATCTTTTTTATACATCGGATATCCCATAACTCCTACTGATTCTACTAAATAAATTTTATTTATTCTTTCAGGTAACATCTTTGCTAAATACAAAGCTACCCCACCACCAGTAGACCATCCTAAAACATCAAAATCATTAAATCCAATCTTCTCTATAAAAAGTTTCAAATCATTTGCTAACTCTTCTAAACTATCAAAACTATTATTATAACTTGATTCTCCAAATCCTCTTAAATCAGGTGCAACAATTTCATAATCATTACTAATTTCATCCATTAAAATATTGAAATGAACCGAACTTGTCATGTTTCCATGAATCAGCAATAATTTTTTACCTCTATTTCCTGCTTTTCTATACGCAATTACTTCTTCACCAATATCAATTTTTTCTAATGGATAATATTTCATAACGCCTCCTATATATTCAAACGTTAAATTTAGAACATTTCTAAATTCTTATCATTATTTTCTTCATTATTATATTATAACCTAAATTCCCGGAAAATTATACATATGAATTTTGATAACCTTATTAACAACCTTTGAAAAAACAACATCCACACCTAAAAAACACTTTTAAATAACCGGAAAAGATATGTATAATTACAACGGCATTATTATACATATGAAGAAAGCGAAAATTAATTTGTTTTCAAATTCAAAACTAGTAAAATAAAGACGTTGTGTAATTTATACTTTGTTTCCTATGTATAAAAATACGGGAAATTAGGTTATAAAATTACTAAATATACTTTAATTCTTTAGCTTGCAATAATAATTCATCTCTAAATTTAGGATGAGCAATATTAATAAGTCGCAAAACACGTTCTTTTACAGAAGTTCCTCTTAACTCAGCAGCACCGTATTCTGTTACAACATAATCTACATCATTTCGCGATAATGTTACAAATGCACCATGCTTAAGTCTAGCTACAATTTTAGAGATTTCTTCTTTTTCATTCGTTTCTTTATTTCTTACCATAGTTGTTGAATATAATGCAATAATAGATTTACCCTCTTCTGACATTTGAGCACCTATTGCAGTATCTGCTTGGCCGCCAGTTCCAGAAAACTGTCTAGAACCAATGGATTCAGAACAACATTGTCCAGTTAAATCTATTTCAATTGTTGTATTAATTGATACCATTTTTTTGTTTTTACTAATAGTATATGGGTCATTTACCCAATAACCATCTTTAATCACTACAGCAGGATTATCATTTATAAAATCATATAGTTTCTTTGTTCCTAGTGCGAACGTTGCAACCATTCTTCTATCATAAAAACCTTTTTTTGTTCCTGTTATTACACCAGCCTCAGCCAAATCCACCATTCCATCAGTAAACATTTCAGTATGAATTCCTAAATCTTTTTTATCAAAAAGTTCTTTTGTAACAGCATTTGGTATTCCACCAATACCTAATTGAAGTGTTGATCCATCCTCAATAATACCTGCAATCATTTTTCCAATTTTTTTATCTTTTTCGTTAGGTTCAATAACCGCTAATTCTGGAACAGGATAATTCACTTCTACAATATAATCGATTTGTGAAATATGAATAGTTGTATCTCCAAATGTTCTAGGCATATTTGGATTCACCTCTAAAATAACAAGATCCGCCTCTTCTAAAATCATTCTTTCATATGTCGCACTTAATGATAAAGATAAATATCCATGTTTATCCATAGGAGAAGCTGTTCCTACAAATATATTTGTATGTCTATGGAAAAGTCTATTTTTACCAGCTAAATGTAAATGATTTGGTATATATGATATATTTCCACTATTATGCGCCTTTCTCATATTTCCAGAATAAAACCAACCATCCATAAAAAAACTATCTTTATATGAAGGATTCATATAATATTCATATGAATCCTTAGGTAAACATGTTGTTACATTAATATTATTAACTTCACCAGCTCTTTCATGAAGTCTATTTAAAATTTCCTTTGGTTCAGCTGCAGCCATAGCACTTACAATATTATCCTCACTTTTAATAAAATTTAATGCTTCATCTACAGAAATTATCTTATTATTATAAATTCTACTATTCATCTAACCCCACCTTATTATTCCTGCTGCCCAAGCATAACCAATGCCTGCAGCAATCAAAGCAACAACTTTATTGCCTTCAAACATCCCTCTTTCATTTGCAAGATGTAAAGATAGTATTTGATCAATTTGCCCCATATGACCATAATTCTGAAGATAAATTGTCTGATTATCATTAAGTTCTAATTCATTTAATAGATATTCATGCATACTCCTTTTAAAATGCAAAACTCCTAAATAATCAATATTTTTTCTGCTATAATTAGATTTATCTAATGCTTTATCAATACAAAACAACCAATTAGGCATGGAAACTTCATTTAATCTACTTTTCATATGTTCTGAATTCATCAATTTCAAAGAAGTATATGCTTCATCTAAATTCTCTGATGTTATTGGATTTACAGTTCCACCATACACAACACCAGCATCTAAAGCCATTGATCCATCAGTGATAATATGAGAACCCAACAATAAATTTTTATTCCATCCTTTTTTTAAGATGATTGCTCCACCACCTGCTGAAAGATTATACATCATTGACATTTGTGGATCATTATAATCTACAAAATCTCCATTTCTATATCCACCAGCAATCATTACAGTATTTATGCTTTCATCAGAAAGCATCATATCTTTAGCAATTTTCATAGCAGAAATAGTAGTTGCACATCTTTGTTGAAAATCAATTCCCCAAGCATTTATTGCTCCTATTCTATCTTGAATATAAATTGCTGTTGTAGTGAGAGGATATTCTTTCCATTCTTCACCAATAGATATTATAAGATCAATGCTTTTAGGATTGATTCCTGTGTTTTTCAATGCATCTATTGCTGCTAATGCACCCATTTCTTGAGTTCCATCTTTATAACTAGGAATCGGTTTTTCTATAATTCCTAACTTTTTTATAATATTTTCTTCTGTCCAATTTCCATTAGTTTTTTCAGCAATTTCTTTTGCACTCATTCTTTTTTCGGGAATATATATTCCTGTTCCAACAATACCTATCGATTCCATTTTAACCTTCCTTTTGTTTTTTATTTAAAAACTTGAAATATGCTTCATTGAATTCCTCACTATGCGTGTAGAAATTCAAATATCCACCAGTTATTACTTGATATTCAGAATGAGCAATTAGCAAATGTAATTTCTTGCTGTTTTCTACCAAATATATTTCATTATCATAACCCGTGTTGATCCATGTATCCACTTTCAGATTTTTTAAAACGTTTTCATTATTTATATTTATAAACATCATTAAATAATCTTCATATATATTCTTTTGTATTTCTTTGCTTCTTTTAGATAAAATTTCTTCGCATATATTCTCATCTTCTATCATTGTCTCTTTAAAGCAAAGTAATTTGGCAATTTTCTCATTATACTTAACCAATTTAAAAATATATTGCATAACTTTAAAAGGAATAGGTGCACTATTAGGTCCTCCATATGATGATGAAACCAACCCTAAACTCTTTATCTTATTTGGATAGCTCAATGCGAAACTTTGAGCTAAATATCCTAATTTTCCTACCCCAAGTAAATTCACTTGCTCAGTTGTAACATGGGTAATCAGTTGATATAAGTCATCTAGTAATATTTCTTTTGATATTTTACTCATTTCATTTGTACTCTTGCCTACTCCCCTTAAATCATAAGTGATAACCCGATAATGTTTACTGAAAAACATAACCTGTTTATGCCATATCTTCTGTAAATAACCAAAAGGTGTTATTAAAAGCAAAACAGATCCATTTCCTACATCTTCATAGTAAAGTTTTCCCTGATTTACATCCAGATATGACATAATAGTCTCCTTACTTATTAAATTCTAAATAATCAGTTTGTATTTCCCAAGTGTCTCCTACAACTTTAACTAAAGCCATATTTGTAACTCCATTTCTTTCGTTTGCAGAATATGCTATTCTAGGAATAATTCCTTCTGTATATTCTAAAGTTTCCATTGCATCTATATAATTTTCCCAATTTAATTCATCAATATCATTATTTTCTAATGCTATTTCTAAACCTTTATAGAAAGTTTCAGCTGCAATCCATCCAGATACAGTATACGCATTTACAGCAGACTCAGGATAAAATTTACTCATAGCATCAATCATATCTTGCACTGCTGGTCTAGTCATATCAACCCAACCCATTCCATATAAATTCTTTATTGCATTTGGAGAAGCTTCTAAATTTGCAGCAACAAAACTATCAGAAACATTTGGATATGGTGTAATTTGAGGTAAATCTGTCATTCCCATTTTTTCAAGTTCTTTTAATACACCTGAAACGCCACCACCCAAAGAATAATTAATAAGTACATCAGCACCTGATTCTTTAACTTTAGCTACTTGAGCAGTAAAATCAGTAGCACCTGCATCAAAAGATAATTCAGCAACTAATAAATCTGATTTACCCATTATTTTTAAACCCTCTTTTATTCCTCTTAATCCATCCAAACCAACATCGTCTGAACGATAAATCACTGCAATTTTATTTGTTTTAAAATAATCAACAGCATATTGACTCATTAATTTTCCTTCATAAGCATAATTTGGCTGAACTGGGAAGAAATTTCTTCCCGCAGTTACTGGTGCTGTAGCTCCAGTTGCAAAATATACAGCAGGTATTCCAGCTTCTTGCACTGTTGGAATTGAAGCTTTAACACCAGGAGTACCAAATAATCCAACTAAAGAAAAAACTTTTTCATCATTTATTAAATTTTGCACATTCGCTATAGCAGCTTCTGGTTTAAATTCATCCTCTAAAACAATTAAATCAATTTTTCTTCCTTCAATTCCACCATTTTCATTAACCATATCAAAATATGCATTCATACCATCAAAATACGGTTTTCCAATAAATGCTAAAGGACCTTGTTGTGCTCCTGTTGTTCCTACTACAATTTTATCTTGATAAATCCCTTGTGCTGTATCAGTTTCAGCTGAATTAACACATCCTGTAAAGACCATAGCTAAAACAACTAACAGTAAAAATATTCTTTTCATAATTTCCTCCTAATTTCCGCCTAAATAAGCATTTTTAATTTTATCATCTTCAATTAATTCTTTTGCATTACCTTCGTGAACAATTTTTCCAGTTTCTAATACATAAGCATAATCTGAAATTTTTAGTGCTTGCATAGCATTTTGTTCAACCAATAATACTGTTGTGCCTTCTTTGCTGATTTCTTGAATAATTCTAAAGATATCTTTTACGATTAATGGAGCTAAACCTAAACTTGGTTCATCTAATAGCAATACTTCGGGAGATCCCATTAAAGCTCTTCCTATCGAAAGCATTTGTTGTTCACCACCTGATAAAGTACCTGCCATTTGATTTTTCCTTTCCAATAATATTGGGAAATATTCATACACTTTACGCAAATTATCAAGCATTTGTTTTTTTGATTTAATTGTAAACGCTCCTGCTAATAAATTTTCTTTTACTGAAAGTGTCTCAAATACGTTTCTCCCTTCCGGAGAACTCATTATCCCTCCTTTTACAATGTCTTCTACTTTTTTTCCTGAAATATTCTCCCCCTTAAAAAGTATCTCTCCAGAATATGTTTCCAATAAACCTAGAATACATCTCAAAGTTGTCGTTTTACCCGCACCATTAGCTCCAAGTAAAGTAACAATTTGTCCTTTCTTAACTTCTATATCAATGCCTTTCAAAGCATTTATATATCCATATTTTGCATTTAAATTAGATATTTTTATCATCTATTCTCCTCCCAAATATGCCTTTTGAACTTCAATATTGTTTCGTATTTCACTGGGAGTCCCCTCTGCAATTTTCTTACCAAAATTAATTACTGTTATTTGATTGCAAATACTCATTACTAAATCCATATCATGTTCAACTAATAAAATAGTTATCCCTAATTCTCTATTGATTCTTTTAATTAAAATAGCTAAGTTTTTTGTTTCTGAATGATTCATACCTGCTGCAGGTTCATCTAAAATAATCATTTTAGGACTAGTAATCACTGTTCTACCCAATTCAATAAGTTTTTGAATTCCATATGCTTGAGCTCCTGCAATTTCATTTTCAAAATCTTCAAGACCTAAAAATTTCAGTATATCTCTAGCTTTTTTATGAAATTCTTTTTCTTTTTTCTTTGCTAATCCTAATACTTCTGTAAAAAAATTAGTATCCATTTGATGATGAAGACCAATAAGTAAATTATCCATTACCGTCATATTTTTAATAATTTCGACATTCTGAAATGTACGGACAAGACCAAGAGAAATTATTTCATGAATTTTAAAATCCAACAATTCATTTCCTATAAATAAGACGCTACCTTCATCAGGAGTGTAAAACCTACTAATCATGTTAAAAACCGTTGTTTTCCCTGCTCCATTTGGACCTATCAATCCATAAATACTTCCTTCAGTTACAGTAAAAGTTAATTGGTCAACCGCTTTTAATCCACCAAAACTTATTGAAAGATCCTTAACTTCTAACATGAGTAATCCTCCTTTTAAAACGATCTACAAAAGTAATCAATCCCATTGGCATAAATCGAATAATTATAACAATTATAATTCCTGTAATAATAATTGAAGCACTTGGAATTGTATTTATATATGGTATTTCTGATACCAAGTGCGGCATTAAAACTATAAATGCAGCTCCTAGTATACTTCCACCAACCGAAGTTAATCCACCTATCACAACCATCGCCAAAATATTTATTGAAAGAACCGTTCCCCAAACATCAGGTTGTGTATACTTCACTAAATGCATATATAAACTACCTGCTACTCCTGCATAAAAAGCAGATATTGAAAATGAAATCAACTTGTATTTCACAATATCTATTCCCATTGCTTTAGCTGCATGTTCTGAATCTCTCATAGCTATAAGTGCTCTACCTGTTTTAGTATTTAAAATATTTTCGATTAATATTGCTAATAATGTTGTTATAATAATTAACATTATTAAATAACCTACTCCTTTAATCTTGATTCCAAATATAGAAGCACTTGGTGCAATTCTACCAGCAAATCCATTAGTAAAACCTTTAAGCACTTTAAACAGTTGTTGTACTGTAACACCAAAACCTAATGTTGCTATAGCTAAATAATGACCCTCTAAACGAAGAGCTACTCCACCTAATATCAATCCTAAAATTATTGGAATAATTCCAGCCAATAAAACTGCAAACAGAAACGGAACACCCATCACACCAGTAGCATATGCAGATACATACGCACCTAAACCAATAAATGCAGCATGTCCTAAAGAAATTTGACCAGCATATCCCAGCAGCACATTATATCCCATTGCGGCAATTCCATATATTAATACTGTACTTAAAAGAGTTATTGTAGACGTTTTAAACGGAACAATTCCTATAAGAATAATTACTATGATTGCAAGAATAATTGTTTTTATTACTTTTGACTGAATTTTTATCATATCAAACCTTCTTTCTAACAACTTTGCCAAAAATACCCGCAGGCTTTATAATTAAAGTAATAAGCAAAATTCCATATACAATTGCTGTTTTCCAATCAAGCGACCAATAATATCCAACTAAATTGTCAGCAACTCCAATTAAAAAACCACCTGCTACAGGACCAAAGAATGATGAAAAGCCTCCTACAACCGCCGCTATAAAAGATTTCAAATGTATATCTAACATCATAGATATCGATACCTGTGTTTTAGGAGCAACAAGGATTCCAGCTAATGCTCCTAATGCAGTTGCAATCATCCAACTTCTTGAATAAACTTTTCCTACTGGAATCCCCATAAGTCTCGCTGTTTCTTCATCTTCAGCTGTAGTCCTGATGGAAATCCCAAATTTTGTATTTTTTAATAAATAATTAAATATGATTACAATTGCAAGTGTTAAAAAAATAATAAATAATGCATTAGGCTGAATTATTACTCCTGCAACATTGAAATTTTCCATTTCAATTGCTTTTCTTAAATAATAATCTTCAGTTCCATAAAAGATTACGGTGAACCCTTGAATGATCATTAATATTCCCATTGTAATTATTATTTTATTAATTATTCCTAACTTCAAAGCTTTTCGTAAAAACAATCTTTCTAATATATAACCAAGTCCAACTGCAAATAATAAGGCTAAAATCACTGCAAATGGATATGACATATATTTTTCAAATACTCGATATCCAAAAAAAGTACTAAACATCGCAATATCTCCTTGTGCAAAATTAATTACATCACTCGTTCTAAATATCAATACAAGTCCAAGCGCTGCTAAAGCATATAAAGCACCCGTTTCTAATCCTGATATGATATTTTGTAAAAAAATAGTCATTATATTCCCCCTCGTAATATCTTATATCTTTCTACATTGCAAATACTATACCAAAGATATAACCTGTAAAATAGCCGTTTAAAGTCAAAAAAAAATAAAGACTATGTCTTTTTTTTGGACACTGTCTTTATTCTGTACACTATCTAATATTATATTTTCTTATTTTTTCATAAAAACTAGAACGGCTCAATCCCAACAGTTGTGTTGCTTTCGAACGATTATTATTAGAAATATTTAGTGCTTCAATAATCATTTTTTCTTCTAAGTCAGCGACAGCATCTTTTAAATTTAAAGATCCTTCAAAACCGCTATTTTTCAATGGTTTAGTTAAATATACAGGAAGGTATTCTACTAAAAGTATATTGTTTCCGGACATGTTTATAGCTCTTTCCAATGCATTTTCTAATTCTCTAATGTTCCCAGGCCAATTATAATTTTTTAGATAATCCACGAATTTACTTGAATAACCAGTTACTATATGACCCATTTCATTACATTTTTTTTCAATTAACGAATCAACTAATACTTCTAAATCATCCATTCTATTTCTAAGAGCCGGTACATTTATAGTCATAACATTCAAACGATAATATAAGTCTCCTCTAAAAGTTTTCTCTTCTACCATTTTTCTTAAATCTTTATTTGTTGCAGCAATAACTCGAATATCAATCTTTATAGTATCATTACCACCAATTCGCTCAATCTCTCTTTCCTGCAAAACTCTCAATAATTTTGATTGCATCTCAAGAGGCAATTCTCCAATTTCATCTAAAAAGATAGTACCATTGTTCGCAAGTTCAAACTTCCCAATATTACCGCCTTTTCTTGCTCCAGTATATGCTCCTTCTTCATATCCAAAAAGTATTGATTCAATAAGATCTTTTGGTATTGCAGCACAATTAACTTTAATAAATGAATTATAACTTCTCCCGCTATCCGCATGAATTGCATGCGCAAACAATTCTTTACCCGTACCGCTTTCTCCATATATCAAAACGTTAGATGACGTGAGAGTTGCTTTTTTTCCAATATATTTTGCTTCAAGCATTTTCTCTGATGAACCAATAATTGAATCCCATGTATATTTAGCACCATGAATTTTTTTGAATTCTTTTTTGATATGAAATAATTCAGAATCCAATTGTTTATTTTTTTGAATAATTTCTTTAAATTCTGAAATATCTTGAAATAGAACCAAACCAAATCCAAATAGAACATCATCATTATCGTCTAATACAGGAATTCTATGCACAATTGCTGTATGTCCGTTTTCAAATTGGTGTCTCCAAGCTATTTCAGAAACTTTTCTGTCTAGAACGTATGGAAATCTTGTATTTTTATCAACCTCAGATACACACCTTCCTAGAAGTCCCTCCTTATCGAATCCCAAATAGT
>Ga0209633_10004197_pt1 | contig 13020 bp, 9 predicted proteins | sample Cruoilmetagenom1_FD_187290 | JGI IMG/M metagenome (GOLD analysis project Ga0209633, IMG submission 187290) | Oil polluted marine microbial communities from Coal Oil Point, Santa Barbara, California, USA - Sample 1 (SPAdes) (version 2) | ecosystem: Environmental > Aquatic > Marine > Oil seeps ... | reverse complement strand
GTCATAGCGGAACATCAATATTACAAAATGATTGGATTTCTTCTAACATCCCAGCATCAGGATATGTTCCAGGAGAAACATATACCATAACAGCAACAGGCAATCATACAGGAGCTGCAAAATTTGGTTTTGAAATCACTTCAGAAGATGCAACAAAAAAAGTTGGGACATTTGTTATCACTGATCCAAATACAACAAAACTTGCAAACAACAATAATTCAGTAACTCACAAATCTGATAATGCAGCCACATCAGGTTCAAGAACTTGGTCATTTAATTGGACTGCACCAGAAGCAGGAACAGGTAATATTACATTTTTTGGTGCATTTAATGCTGCAAATGGAAATGGAAGTACCTCTGGAGATGTAATTTACACAAGCCAATTAGCAATTAGTGAAACAAGCGTAGGAATAAATGATAACAATTCTGTAAAATTAACAATATTCCCAAATCCTGTAAAAGATTTTTTAAATATAAAATCTGAAAGTAAAATAAAGAATATTAAAATCATAGACTTATTAGGAAAACAAATATTTAATAAATCAGGAATAAATAATAAATTTGAAAAAATAAACTCGAATATTCTTATTAATGGAGTATACTTCATTATTATAGAAGGAGATAATTTCCTTAAAAAAGAGAAAATTATAATAAAAAAATAATTTTTTTTAATTTATAAGACAAAAAACTACCAAGTATTTTAGACCTAGCATTATTTTTTATATAATAACCTAATAAGTATTGGCTTAGGTTTAAAATAGCATTGTTTATTGTTAAGGATAATGAAATTTTATCAAATTTATTTTATTAATTGGTTAAAACGATTACATTAAAAACTTGAATATAATGAGACTAGGACTTAAGTCGTAGGCTTATTAAATTGATAATTAACAGCTTCAACAATTTTAAATTAATATTACAATATCAACGTTATATTAAGCCTAAATATTCTAAAAAAGCAAGTCAATTACAAATTATAAACAGCTATATTTCAACACTTAACAATTGATAAAAATAAAAAAAATAGATATAATCAAAAAAAAAATAAATTATTATAATTACATTTACACAAAATATAAATTATAAAACTTTCATGAAAACAAAAATCACATTAATTACAATGCTATTTTTTATGTTTTTTATTATTTCATGCAAACATAAAAAAAACATAACAGAAGCCAAAGAGGTATGTTTTGATACAGAAATTCTTCCTATTTTCCTGAATAATTGTGCAAATTGTCATGGAAATGAACGCACAGAGAAAAATATAAAATATTTAGATTATTCTTCAATTATGGGAACAATAAAAACAGGAAACCCTGATGATAGCAAAGCTTATGAAGCAATAACAAGTAACATTGGAGAAAATGTAATGCCACCTGATTTACCTTTAAGTCAAAACCAACGTTCTTTAATAAGACTCTGGATAGAACAGGGTGCCAAAGAAACAAAATGTGCAAATTAAAAAAATAAGAATGAAAAAAATAATCGGAATAATTTTAATAGCATCATTTTTAAATTCTTGCTATTACGATAAAGAAGAAATTTTATATCCAACAACAGAAAGTAAATGCAATGCAACAAATTCAGACTTTACATCTGTAAAAATAACTATTCAAGAAAATTGTTTAAGTTGCCATAGCAATTCATCTGCAAGCACTATAGGAGGTAGTATAAAACTTGAAGATTATGCAGATGTAAAAAATTATGCAGAGAATGGCAAACTTCTTGGAACTATAAAACATGAAAGTGCTTACTCAGCAATGCCAAAAAATGGAGCAAAACTTAATGACTGCAAAATTTCACAAATAGAAAATTGGATTAATTCAGGAACACCTAATAACTAAATTATGTTTACAAAAAAAATATTACTTATAACTTCATTACTTTTCATTTTTATAATTAGTAATGCTCAAGATATTGATGACTTAATGAATGAAGCATCAAATGATGTAGTTAATTATACAACTGCAACTTTTAAATCAACAAGAATGATTAATGGGCATTCAACTGAGACTGTAAAAAAGAAGCACCTTGATTTTAGAATCTCGCACAGATTTGGAACTGTTAACACAGGCATTAGCAACTTTTTTGGCATTGACCAATCAACTATTCATTTAGCTTTTGACTATGGAATAAATGACAGATTAACAATTGGTTATGGAAGAAGTTCATATAATAAAACTTATGATTTAACATTAAAATACAAACTATTGCAACAAAGTAATGGTAAAAAGAATATGCCTATTTCTATGACTTACTATGGAAGTATTGAAGCATTTTCAAGACCTTTTGCAAATACAGATAGAACAAATTATTTTACTTCGAGATTAACTTTTGTAAATCAGTTTTTAATAGCAAGAAAATTTAATGAAAGTTTATCTTTGCAACTTATACCAACAATTATTCATAAAAATTTAACACCAACAGTTTTTGACATGAATGATGTTTTTGCAATAGGAATTGGAGGAAGATATAAATTAACTAACAGAATGGCATTAACTGCTGAATATTATTATGCATATCATTCTAAAAGATCAATTACAGAATACAATAATCCAATTTCAATTGGAATTGACATTGAAACAGGCGGACATGTTTTTCAAATTATGTTAACAAATTCTTCAATAATGAAAGAAGGAGGATTTATTTATGGAAATGACAATGGAAATATATTTAATGGAGATATTCACTTAGGATTTAATATAAGTCGTATGTTTTCATTTAACTAAACAATCTTTATTACAAACCTTAAATTAAACTAAACCAACAATTATGAAAAAGAACATTTTAATATTAACATTTTTCCTTATAGGATATTCAAGTTTTTCTCAAAATGTATATTTAACAAAACATGCAAAAGTAGATTTCTTTTCTTCAACACTAATTGAAGATATTAAAGCTGTTACTAATGATGCAATAAGTATTTTAAAGATTGAAAGCAAAGAAGTAAGTTTTGGAATGTCAATAAAATCATTCAAATTTGAAAATGGCCTAATGCAAGAGCATTTTAATGAAAATTACATGGAATCTGATAAGTTTCCTAGTGCAAAATTTAAAGGTACAATTAGTGATGTAACAAATATTGATTTTAAAAAAGATGGAATTTATCCTGTTAAAATATCTGGTTCTATAACAATACACGGAGTTTCAAAAGATATTAAGACAAAAGCAATTTTCACAATAAAAAATGGTAAAATTTCTGCAAAATCAATAATAAAACTTAAACCAGAAGATTTTAAAATTGAAATTCCTTCAATTGTGAGAGGTAAAATTGCAAAAGAATTAGCTGTAAATATTTTTGCAGAATATGAAGTTTATAAGAAATAATTAATTAATTTTTATAAAGTTTTCTTTAGCTAACTTTAATATATATTATGCATATCTTTTAAGAAACTTGATATAAATTACTTTTTTTATATAATTTATACTCCAAAAGGTTATTGCTTAATTCATATTTTTAAATACTAAATCCAAAACAAAAGATAGCTTGATATACAATGTATATCAAGCTATTATAATAAGGAACTATACCTTAGTGACCCCTCTGAGGCTCGAACTCAGGACCCACGCCTTAAAAGGGCGTTGCTCTACCAACTGAGCTAAGAAGTCAAAATCTTTTAAAGATTAGTTTTGGTAAAGTGACCCCTCTGAGGCTCGAACTCAGGACCCACGCCTTAAAAGGGCGTTGCTCTACCAACTGAGCTAAGAAGTCATTTTGTACTTTTCTTTAAAAGCGAATGCAAAGGTAAAATCTATTTTTTATTTTCAAAAAAAAACATTGTTTTTTTTATCTTTTTTAATTCTTTATTCAAATAACATCTTTTCAATATAATTCCTATAATCTTTTACTGAGCGAGTTATTACATCTTGAGCCTCTTTTTTATTATAAGTATGTGTTATTTCGCATTTATGTTTTGCATCCCCTGGCATATCTTTATATGTCAAGAAATAATGTCGTAACCTATCAATTACTGCTTGAGGACAGTCCGTAATATCTTTATAATCACCATAAACAGCATCTCCTTTTAAAACTGCAATAATTTTATCGTCAGCTTCATTTCCATCAATCATTCTAAATCCTCCAATAGGTCTTGCTTGTACAAGAATATCTCCATGTGTAATTTCTTTTTCGGTAAGAATACAAATATCTAAAGGATCACCATCACCAATAATATCAGGTCTTTCTAATTTCTTTCTGCTTACATCTGCAAGTTTTTCTCCACAATAAGTTTGAGGAATAAAACCATATAAAGCAGGCAAAATACTAGAAAATTTTTGAGGTCTATCAATTGTTAAATAACCACTTGCCTTATCAACTTCATATTTTACAGTATCTGTTGGAACCATTTCTACAAAGCTGGTTATAATTTCAGGAGATTTATCGCCAATTTCAATTCCATGCCATGGGTGTGATTTATATCGAAGTCCCATCAATTTCCCAATTGGATCAAGTTTCTTTTGCATATCAAAGATTTATAGGTGTTAATGTATTTTTTTTGCAAATGTACGAAATATTTCTGTTGTTGGATAAGTTTATAAACCTCTTTTTGAGTATAAAACCACTAAAGGGTTAATTTAAACTTTTTCACTTAATTCTAACCAACGCATTTCTTTTTCATCAATTAAACTTTCAAGTTCTAATAGGCGTTTTGATTTTTCTTCTAACAAACCATCATCAAAATTACCAGAATTAAGATAATCTTCTATTCCTTTTTTTTCATTACTAAAATCTTCAAGTTCATTTTCTAAACTCTTAAATTCAACTTTTTCTTTATATGATAATCTTTGTGAAGAATTTGCATTTACTTCTTTTATCCTTTCTTTTGGCTTTGCAGAAGATAGTTTATCTTTTCTTTGCTCTTTTTCTTTTTCAGTAATATACTGATTATAAGCCGAATAATTACCTGGAAACTTTTTAACTTTACCATTTCCTTCAAAGATGAATAAAGTTTCAGCAACCTTATCAATAAAATAACGATCATGAGAAACAATTATTACCGTTCCTTTAAATCCTATTAAATATTCTTCAAGAACATTTAAAGTCATTATATCCAAATCATTAGTAGGCTCATCAAGTATTAGGAAGTTTGGGTTTTTCATTAAAACCGTCATTAAATACAATCTTCTTTTTTCGCCACCACTTAAAGTGGAAACATAGTTATATTGCATTTCACGAGGAAACAAAAAATATTCAGCAAACTGCCCTGCAGACATTTCTCTATTTTTTCCTAAATTAATAACTTCTGCAATATCTTTAATTATATCAATTAATCGCTTTTCTTCATCAAGATTAATAGCAGTTTGTTCAAAATAACCTATCGAAATAGTTTCTCCCATTTCAAGCCTGCCACTGTCTGGTGCAATCTTATTTGTTATAACATTTAAGAAGGTACTCTTCCCTACTCCATTATTCCCAAAAATCCCTATTCTTTCTCCTTTTACAAACTTATATGAAAAATCATCTACAAGTTTTAAATCTCCATAAGATTTGCTAACATTGTAAACATCAATAATCTTTGTACCTAATCTTTTACCTTCAACATCAATACTAACCGAAGAATTATCAATATTCTTGTTAGCTTTTTCTTTAATCTTATAAAAATTATCTATCCTCGCCTTTGCTTTAGTTGCTCTTGCTTGAGGTTGTCTGTTCATCCACTTTGTTTCTGTTCTTAACAGATTTCGTGCTTTTTCAATATTTGCAGACATGTTTTCAATTCTTTCTGCACGTTTTCGCAAATAATAAGCATAACTCCCTTTATATTTAAAAACTTGGTCATCATCAATTTCAAGAATTACATCACAAACTTTATCTAAAAAATATCTATCATGAGTAACCAAAAAAACTGTAATATCCGACTTTACCAAGAACTCTTCAAGCCACGTAATCATTTCAAAATCAAGATGATTAGTTGGTTCATCAAGAATAATAAAATCTGGTTTATTTAATAATGTATTCGCAAGTGCCAATCGTTTTTTTTGCCCTCCCGAAAGAATACTAACTTTCTTGTCAAAATCAGTAATTTTAAGTTTTGTAAGAATTTGTTTTATTTCTCGTTCAAAGTCCCAAGCATTAAGTCTATCAATTGTTTCAACTGCTTTTTGAATTTCATTCTCATTCTCTGAAAACATTGCAATTTCGTAATCCTTTACTGCTTTTGCTATATTATCTGAAGAACTAAAAACCTGTTCCATTACAGTTTTATTTCCATCAAATTCTGGCTCTTGTGATAAATATGCAATAGAAATATCTTTATTTAAACTATATTTTCCTTCATCAGCAATATCATTACCCATTATAATATTAAGCAAAGTTGTTTTGCCAGCACCGTTTTTTGCAATTAATGCACATCTGTCTTTTTCATTTATAACAAAAGAAATGTCTTCAAATAAAGATTTTGTACCATAAGATTTTGAAAGATTGTCAACTTGTAAGTAAGTCATAAAAATTAAATATTTTTTATTATATGTTTGCATTTTTGCAATTGCCAAAAGTACAATTATTTTTCATACAAAAATTACAAGTTTCAAATTTCAAATTTCATACTTAAAAATGAATTATTTTTCGTAAAATTGTACTTTGTAAAAACAACATAAAATGCTAAAAAAAATATCAGATTTATATAGTAAAAGCAAGAACAAAACAGTTTCAAAAAAGCTTGTTTTAGCTTCGGCAGCTGACGAACATTCTTTGGATGCTGTTTTTGCAGCTAAGAAAGAAAATATTATTGAACCAATTTTAGTTGGCGATAAAAAGAAAATTACTAAAATTTGTAAAGAAAAATTTTATAATTTAGAAGGCATAGAACTAATTGATATAAAAGATAATAAAGAGGCAGTGAAAATTAGCGTACAACTTGTACGAAATAAAAAAGCTGATATTATAATGAAAGGTAATGTTCCTACAGCAATTCTTTTAAAAGGAGTATTAAATGATGAATATGGTTTAAAATCTGGAAATTTATTATCTCATTTTGCATTATTTGAACTTAAAAATTATCATAAACTAATTGGCTTAACAGATGTTGCAATGAATATTGCACCAAATATTAAAGAAAAAGCAGGAATTATAAAAAATGCTGTAAATTACATGTTAAGAATTGGTTACAAGAAACCAAAAGTTGCAGTAATTGGGGCAGTTGAACTTATAAATGAAAAGATGCCTGCAACAACTGATGCTGCAATACTTTCAAAAATGGGCGATAGAAAACAAATCCCTAACTGCATAATTGACGGGCCTTTGGCTTTTGATAATGCAATGAGCAAAGAAAGTGCTAAGCATAAAGGAATAATTTCTGAAGTAGCAGGAGATGCAGATTTACTTATGATGCCTAATATTGAAACGGGAAATGTTTTGTATAAATCATTTGCTTTTTCAAATGCCAAAATTGCAGCAGTTATACTTGGAGCCACAGCTCCAATTGTTTTAACCTCTCGTTCTGATTCGGAAGAAACAAAATTAAATAGTATTGTTTTAGCAGCAGTTAGCTAATTTTAATAAAATAATCACAAAACCTTCTAAGTTTTAAAAACTTGCAAGGTCTAAAATAAACTACCATGAGCATATTTGAACACATGAAAAAAAATAAAAGCAGAGAATTGCTTTTTTTTGAAGAAGAAACACTAAAACTGAAAGCAATTATTGCAGTTGATAGCATAATTTTAGGTCCTGCAAATGCTTCTGCAAAGTTATTTAATTATAAAAGTGAAGATGATGCTGTTTCTGATGCTTTAGATATTGCTTACTACAATTCTTTACGAGCAGCATTATTAAGAAGAAGTATTGGTGGTGCAAGTATTGTATTACTAGGAAATCCTGATAAAGTAAAATCTGAAATGTACTTTAGGGCTTTAGGTGTTTTTCTTAATCGTTGGAACGGAAAATTATTTATGTCAATTAGCAAAGGTGTTTCATACAAAGATTTGAATTATGTAAGAAGAGAATCTGAATATATTCTTGGAATGGAAGAAAGCCATGGCGGCTTAGGCAAAATTTATGTAAATAGGGCTAAAGGAATGATTAAAGGTTTTAAAGCAATTGCAAAATACAAGTTAAAAACAAATTCTTTAAAAGGTTTAAAAATTGTTGTTCAAGGAATTGGAGATTTAGGTTCTGAACTAGTAAAACAACTTATTATAGAAGAAGCTGATATAACAATAACCGATAAAGTATATGATAGAATAAAAGTTGTACAAGACAAAGTAGATAATATTAGCATAGAAAAACCTGACAAAATATATGATATTGAATGTGATATTTTTTGTACTTGTGCAACAGAGAAACTTATTTCTACAGAAAATATAAAAAGAATTAAAAGCAAAATTCTTACAGGAGGAACAAATCAAGCGTTAAAAAATCTTAAAGATGTATCAATATTAAAACAAAATAACGTTCTTTACGTTCCTGGTTACATAATTAATGGTGGCGACATTATACAAATGAGTAACGAAAAAGAAGGATATGGAGCAAAAAAAGTAGAGACTGAACTTGATGATATTTACAGAAACACATTAGATTTAATTAATGAATCTGAAAAATCAGGAATTGTTTTATGTGAACTTGCAACAAAAAAAGCAGAAGAATACGTAACGAATGTTTCTTCCATTAAAATGTTAAGATAAATAGTTTGAAGTTTTAAACAAAACAAAACTTCTTTAAAAACATTATATTTTTAAAACTGAATTTTTAAAGTGAATAATAAATATATAAAAATATTTTTTGTAATAATAGTAATTATCTCTAAAAGCATATTGTTAAAAGCTCAACACGATGCAGATTCATTAACAAATATTTTATTAATTTATAATTTAGACGATAATTTTAATAAAAAAGACGTAAAACTTTCAGACAGTTCTGCATTTACTTTTCATATTATAAGTAATGAAGATAAAAACAGTATTCTCTCTTCAAACCTTGGAAACTTAGGTTCGGCAAATATTTCTGATATTTTTATAAAAAGAGAAGACGACTTTAAACAAGATTTCAGTTTTAATTCTCCATATTACCTGTTTATTAAAGACTCTAGAAGTGTTAATTACTATGACACCAGGCGACCATTTACCTCTGCAATGCATTCTACATCTTTTAAAGTTAACAATATTCAAACTTTAAAATTTACACACACCCAAAATATTAATCCAAACTTTAATATTGCTGCAGATTTTGATTACACAACATCTTTAGGATTATATATTTCTCAGAAAACATCAATAAATTCATCTTCAGTTTCCTTAAACTATAAAAAAGACAAATATAGCATATACGCATCATACATAAGAAATAAGATTGAAAATGAAAATAGTGGTGGTTATATTGATACTGTTGGAAGTGTGCAAATTTTTAAAGAAGGTTTAATGAAAGGTGTGAAAATTCTTATAAAAAATCAAGAACTTTCTGCCACACAATATTATAACTTTGGGAGCTATAAAAACATTTCTTATAATGATTCTATAATTAAAATTCTTGAAGCAAGAACTAGCATTTCTCACAACATAAGTTTTTATCAAAAATATAGAGTTTATAATGATGTAGAAGTTATGGGTAGCAAACTTCCAAATCCAAGCTTCTTTTATCAAGAAGGAGAAACTTCGGATTCTACTTCTTTATTAGGAATGTCAAATAAATTTAGATATGCCTCTGAAAAGTTATTTGAAGAAGAACATAAATTCAAATTCTCATTAATACTAAATGCCGATTTAAAAAAATATTACAATTTTAAAGACTACATAATACTTGAAAATGATAAACTTTTTTTTGAAAATAGTTTAAGTACAAACGTTTCAACAAATAAGTATTTTAATCTTAAAACTTCATTATTTGCTCAATATTATTTTTCCGGTTATAGAAGAAATGATTTCAGAGCAACATTAAATATTTTTAAAACGATAGATAAAACTAAACCAATAAATATAAACTTTCAAACGACATTTTCATACTTTAAACCTGATTTTTTTGTTTTAAATTATTACTCAAACCACTATAAATGGGAAAATGATTTTGAAAACTCAAAAAGAGCCGATGCCAATTTAACCATAAATATACCTACATATAAAACTACACTCACACTTGCTGGCTCAGCAATAAATAATAAAATTTATTATGGTACAATATCGGAAGCACTTCAATACGACTCAACGTTATATGTATTTACGGCTAGTTTAGAAAAGAATTTTAAATTAAATATTTTTTACATAAAAAACATTATCTATTGGCAAAAATCAACTAAAGAAAATATTATTTCATTGCCAGAACTTGCTGCATACCATTCTTCATTTATAAAATTGGATTTAAAAAGCAATTCATCATTCTTTTTTGGATATGAAGTTCATTATTCAACAAAATATAAAGCAAAAAGCTTTAATCCTTCAATTGGACATTTTTATCAAGAAAATATTGACGCTCCAACAATTGGAAACTATCCTTTTATAGCATTATTCTTTAATATGAGAATTAAAAACAATGTCTTACTTTCATTTAAATACCAGCATTTAAACTATAATTTAATGCAAGTACAAAATCCTATGCAAATAAATCATTATCCTGTTTATGGTCGTGTATTTAGATTTGCAGTTAGGTGGACTTTTAAAAATTAAACTACATCTTCATTATTTTAACAACTTCTGCTTTGCCATTTTTATATGATTTTAAGAAATATATTCCTGCTCTTAGGAAACTTAAATCAACATCACTACCATCTTGTGGCTCAAACTCACAAACCACATTGCCCTGAATATCTGATATTTGAAATAAATCATATTTATCTAGTTCATAAATATTCATTTTCTCAAATACTGGATTTGGATATATAAACAAACCACTTGGAACAACAATATCTTTCTGGTTTGGAACATCAGGTAAATCTAGTTTAAGTGAAGATAAAATTTTGTATTCTCCAGCAGATAAATCAAACTCTGTATTTTTGCTATACTCCTTTTGTGTATAATAATCGTACCATTTATCTGAAGAAGATAAATCTGGCATTGCATGTTCAGTTTCAATTCCAAAATTACCTACAATAACAATATTCATAGAAGCATGCCTTAATACAATTTGTTTTATTTTTCCTGAAAATTGTATCTCGTAATCATTAGTATTGAAAACTTCATTATTTATTTTAAGTTTAATTAATGCTGAAAAATATTTGTATAAATAACTTCTATTCTCATCTTCTAAATATTCCCAATGAATTGGTTTTTCACAAACCCTGCATGGGTCATCAATACTAATGTCATAACCAAGTTCTTCAAATTCCCATAACATTTTTGGACCTGGAATTGAGAAAAAGAAAGCTCCACAAAGCTCTGCTCTTTTCAATGCAATATCTTCATCTTTAATATTATAATCAGAATTTGAATTACCATAAGAAATATCTTTAAACAACATTCTTTCTTCATCATGGCTTTCCATATAACTTACTAAATTGGGTTTATTCCATCCTCTTTTTTTATATGAAGTCCATGAAAAATCTGAATTTGAAATGTATCCCATCGATGCCTCTAAATAATTATAATTCATATTGCCCCAAAGCATAATTCCGTATTCTGAAAGAACTTTTTCTTCTGAATTATCGGTAAGGTGCTCACAAATCATATATGCACCAGGACTAGTATTCCAAATTGTATCCGCAATATCTTCTAAAATATTAATTCTTGAAGCATCATAGTTCCAACCATTCCCAACAGTATTTGTAAATCCTTTTGTAAAATCAAATCTAAAACCATCAAATTTATATTCTGTTAACCAATATTTTGTAATTCTGCTTACAAGTTTTTTTGTTTCTGCACTTTCGTGATTAAAATCATAGCCCCAAGAATAATCTGTATTTGGTGAACTTACATTATACCAAGGATTTTCAGAAGTTACTTGTCCATAATCTCCCGCATTTGGATCAAAATAAAGTTGCACAAAAGGACTTTGCCCAAATGAATGATTTAAGACAATATCATCAATTACAGCAATTCCATTTTGATGGCAAACATCAATAAATTCTTTCAATTTATCTTTTGTACCATAATATTTATCGGGTGCAAAATAAAAAGAAGGATTATAACCCCAACTACTATTTCCTTCAAATTCAGTAATTGGCATAAGCTCAATTGCATTAATCCCTAATTCTTTCAAATAATTAATAGTATCAATTAAAGTTTGATAATCATGTTTTGCAACAAAATCTCTTACATGAAGTTCGTAAATTACCAAATCATCATTGTCAGGTTTAGTAAAATTATCTACAACCCATGAATAAGGAGTTTGTGCAGTTTTAAAAGAAGATGCTATTCCAGATAACATTCCGTCAGGATAATTAATTAAATTTGGGTAAGTTGAGTTTGAAATATATTTATCATTCCAAGGATCTGAAATTTTATCAGCATAGGGGTCTGCAATAGTAATTTCACCATCAATAATATATTGAAAAAGGTATTCCTCTCCTTCTATAAGATTTGTTAAAGTTAACCAATATCTTTTTCCATCAGCCGTTCTAAACATCTGATTATCTGAACCAATTTCATAGTTATCAAAGCTTCCCTTCACAAAAACAAAATCTTTATTAGGAGCAAATAAGACTAAAGTTACAGTGTTATCATCAATATAGTTTATACCATCTTTTAAGTTTGAAGAAGGAAGTTCTGCTATTTGAGTTTCTTGTCTTACAAAAATATTAATGCTATCTTTTTTTGTATTTGTACCATCAGACGCAATTACTTTAATTTCATTATTGCCAAAAGCATTAATTGTATGTGAATATGAAATATTATTTGCATTTGAATTACTTACAGAAATATCATTAATAAAAAGGTTCATTGATGTTGCAGAAAGAGATACTGCTTGTATATCAACAGTATCACCAATTGAATATATTTTAGTAGTATCTGGTTTTGAAAAAGAAATATCCAAACTCGTTTGATAAACATCAACAAATAAATCTGAAGTTTGCTTGCTTCCGTCTGCATTTCTAAAAACAAAAGCCATTTTAGTAACAACTTCAATACCTCCCACACTATAAAAATCATTTATTG
>Ga0209633_10004196_pt1 | contig 13020 bp, 15 predicted proteins | sample Cruoilmetagenom1_FD_187290 | JGI IMG/M metagenome (GOLD analysis project Ga0209633, IMG submission 187290) | Oil polluted marine microbial communities from Coal Oil Point, Santa Barbara, California, USA - Sample 1 (SPAdes) (version 2) | ecosystem: Environmental > Aquatic > Marine > Oil seeps ... | reverse complement strand
GCTATTTACAAAAGTGCCGGGTTTGTTCAGAAGTATCTCATCAACCATTACAGGTAACATTAGAGGTATAGGTACACTTACAAGAATTGCCAAGATAGTAATAATCTGACCATAAATAAGCGCCGGCTTTTTATCTAAAATTAGTTTGAGTATAGTTTTTATAGTTATCTGATTGTTATTCATAAAGGTAAGTGTACATTATAGTTGTTTAATATCGAGAGTGGAAACAGAAGTTGTTTCCACACTCGGCGAAAGGTTTAAGAGTTGGCAGTTATTGCGTTTGCGATGCGTAGCATAGTCTCTTCACGTCCTAAAACAGCCATAACAACATCTATATTTGGTCCACCCATCTTTCCAAGAAGTGCAACACGGAGTGGCATACCTATCTTTCCAAAACCTATCTCCATCTCGTTTACTACCTCTTCCATAAGGTTGTGATAATCGACTGGCAGGTGAAGCTCTTTAGCATTGGAAATCTTTGCTCCAAATGCGTTCAATACCTCTACTGAACCCTCTTTAAAGGCTTTTTTTACAGCTTTTGCATCATATGAAGTCGGAGTCTCTAAAATCTCGCGAGTAAGTTCGGCTAACTCTTTTAAAGTTTTTGCTCTCTCTTTGAGTGCGTCTAAAAGAATCTCTTTTTTGTCGTGTGAACTCAGTACCAAATCATAGTCTGTTAAAAGCTCTGCAAGCTCTGTATTTGTTGCATTTTTAATGTAGTGAGAGCTTAACCAGTCAAGTTTTTCAGTATTGTAGATAGATGCTGATTTATTGATATCTTTTGGATTAAAAAGTTCTATCATCTCTTCCATAGAAAATATCTCTTGATCTCCATGACTCCAACCTAAACGCACTAAAAAGTTAAGAAGAGCTTGTGGTGTGTAGCCCATCTCCTTGTAAGCCATAACATCAGTTGCCCCATCACGTTTAGAGAGTTTCTTTCCAGCTGAGTTATGAATCATAGGTACATGATAAAACATCGGAACTTCAAATCCAAGAGCTTCATAAACTACTATCTGTTTTGGAGTATTTGAGAGGTGGTCATCACCACGGATAACTTCGTTGATTCCCATAAGATAATCATCAATTGCTACAACAAAGTTATAAGTCGGTGCGCCATCAGCACGTGCGATTACAAAATCATCCAAGATATCTTCTGCTTGAAAAGAGACATCACCCTTTACACCATCACGAACTAAAATCTCTCCAGTTAGTGGTGCTTTTATTCTAATAACCGGCTCAACACCTTCTGGGGGAGTTCCATCAAAGTCACGATACTTTCCGTTGTACTTAGTGCGTTCTTTATTTGCCATCTGTGTCTCACGAAGCTCTGTAAGCTCCTCTTTTGACATATAACATCTGTAAGCTTTGCCTTCATCTAAAAGTTGCTTGATATATTTTGCATAAATCTCATCACGTTGTGATTGGTAAGTTATCTCGCCATCATGCTCTAAACCTAACCAATCAAATGCCTTTAAAATTGCATCTGTAGCTTCTTGAGAGTTTCTAGCCTTATCAGTGTCTTCTATACGAAGAACAAACTGACCACCATTCTTTTTAGCCCAAAGGTAAGAGAAAAGAGCAGTTCTTAAACCGCCGATATGAAGATAGCCAGTAGGACTTGGAGCGAAACGAGTAACAACCATGGTAAAACCTTTAAAATTATAGTTGTGGAATTTTAGGCAAATGTTGGTTAAAGATTGGTAAAATACTCTTTTTAATTTATGAAATGGATTTTTATGTATAAAATATTATTAACACTTATTTTGGCTACTTTCTTAAATGCAGAGGTATATGATGGTGTGGCTATTGTTGTAAAAGATAGAGCGATTACTCTTTATGAGCTAAAAAAAGAGATGGAAACTTCTAAGATTGATGCTAAAAAAGCTTCTGATATTTTGATTCGTAAAAAACTTGAAGAGGTTGAAACACAGGAGCGAAAGATAACTGTAAACAGCTCTGAAGTTTATGATGATATCAAAAAAACAGCAGCTAGAAATAATCTTAATATCAGTGAATTTTATGAAGCTGTTAGAGAGTCAAGCGGACTAAGTTCAACTGACCTTAAAGAGAAAGTTAAATCCAAGCTTCTTTCTCAAAAACTTTATGCTGCCATAGCTTACTCTTCTGTTTCACAGCCAAGTGACGAGGAAGTGGAAGAGTATTACGAGATGCATAAAGAGAACTACAAGCATCCAAGTTCATTTACAGTAACTATTTACGGGGCAAAAGAGAAGGCTAGACTCCAAGAGAAGATAAGCAACCCAATGTTTTACTCTCCAGATATTCAAACTAATGAACAGGTTTTGCCATATGATAGAATCTCTCCAGAGTTGGCATCGTTGCTTGAGAAAACAGCTCTTAACACTTTTACAGCAGTTGTTCCTGATGGTAAAAATGGATATATGAGTTTTTATATAAAGTCAATAGAGTCTGCTTCAGAGGGTGGAGTTCAGAGTGTTAAAAATCAAATTATTAACTCAATCATGAGTGAACAGCGTGAGCAGGTTTTAGGTGATTATTTTGCAAGACTTCGTGATAATGCAGATATAAATATTATTAGAATGCCAAAGTAACAAGATGTTAAGCGATAAAAATTTCATAAATATAGCAACAGAATTAGCGACCGCTTCAAAGTGTGTATCTAAACAGGTTGGTGCGGTAATTGTGAAAAATGGAAGAATTTTAAGTACTGGTTATAACGGAACACCGTCAGGTTTTACAAACTGTTGTGATTATTGGGATAATGAGTATACTCCTGAGCATCATGAGTGGTCAAAAACTTATGAGATTCACGCTGAGATGAATGCCATTATCTGGGCGGCACGTGAGGGTATATCAATCGATGGCGCTACTATTTATGTGACACTTGAACCATGTAGCGAGTGTAGTAAAAATCTTATCGCAAGCGGTATAAAAAGAATAGTATATGCTAAAGAGTATGAGCACACACACTCTGATACTATTTCAAAATTTATTAAAGATAATGGTGTGAGTATAGAAAAACTCGCACCTTAATTAGGATGTAAAATGCAAGAAGAGTTAAGTGAAGAGTTAAGAAATGAGATAGGAAAGCATTTTATGCTTAATGAGAATTATGGAAAACTTGAAGATGCCGATGGGGTAGGCTTTGGAATTGATAAGGCAACAAATAGCTATGTAGTTATGTATATCAAAAGGGATGATACATATATAACTGATATCAAGTTTGGTACTAATGCTGCATCTCAAGATGCTGCTACTCTTGGCTCGATTTTAACTAAGATGATTAAAGGTGATGATATTGAGACCGCTTTAGAGACTGTCTCAGGGCTTGAAGCAGATCTGCAAGAGTCTTATGCAGCTATAGAAGCACCAAAAGTTGACACTTCTAAGCCGGAGGGTGAACAGGTTGAGCGTATCTCAACGGAACATCAAGATAGTGCAAATATGGTACTAACTTCTTTTCGTGCTGCAATGCGCCACTATGAAAGAAAAGTTGAGGGTATCGAAGAAGAACATTTTGAGATGAGTATTGCAAAAACTTGTCCATACTCTATGACAGATTGTCATTTTGTGGACAAAGTTGAGAGTAAAGGATTAACTCTTTAAAAACTCTGCAATTATAGAAGTTGGTCTGCCTATAATTGCTCTACCCTCTTTGATTAAAACAGGTCTCTCTATCAGTTTTGGATTTTGTGCCATTGCCTCTATAAGTTTTTCATCATCTGTCTCATCTTTTAGCTTTAACTCTTTGTAGATATCCTCTTTTGTACGCATAAGCTCACGTGGAGTTAAATCTAACATTTTTAAAAGATTTTTGATTGTTTGTGTATCAGGGTTCGTTTCTAAATATTTTACAATTTCCTTCTCACTGCCGTTTTCTTCGATAATAGATAAGGCTTCACGAGATTTTGAACACCTTGGATTATGCCAGATTGTTATTTGAGCCATAATAGTCCTTTTTTTTATTAGGTATTTTACACTATAATAGCTTTTATCTAAAGGGAGTTGTCATGAAATATACTGATTCATATATCAAACTAGCCAACTTTGGACGGGAACTGTTAGAGAAGAAGTCTTTAGGTGAGGGAATACCTCACATAGCTAAATATGCAAAAGATATTATAGAAGCAAGAAGATGTTCTATTTATATATATGATAGAGATAGTGATGAGTTATGGACAACACTTGCAGATGGAATTGAAAAGCTTATTATTCCATCTGACAAAGGGATAGTAGGTAATACAATCAAAGAGAGAAAACCTCTTATTGTAAATGATGCTTACTCCCATCCGGATTTTAATCAAAAGATAGATGAAGAGACAGGATATGTAACAGTAAATCTGATTACCGCACCAATCTTTAACTCAAGCAGAGATATTATAGGGGTTTTACAACTTATAAATAAAGATGGTGGCTTTGATAATGAAGATGTGAAATTTATGATATTTTTCGCACATTATGTAAGTGGATTTTTAGAGTTAATAACTAAATATAAAGAGGCAGAGAAGAGATAATATGAAAAAATTCGATCAAATAGCAGAGTTCGGACAGAAATTAATGACTTTAAAAAATATGGAGCATGCATTAGAGCTTATTTCTGATGAAGCGAAAAAACTTGTAAATGCAGATAGATGTTCTATCTTCATAGTTGATAAAGAAGATAAGATGCTCTGGACTAAACTAAGTGATGGAATAGGGCGTATTGTGATCTCTCTTGACTCAGGTATTGTTGGTGATACTTACATGCAAAAAAAGCCCCAGATTGTTAATGCTCCATATGATGATGATAGATTTTTACAAAATATAGATAAAAAAAGTGGATATAAAACAGAAAATATAATCACTGTTCCTATCTTTGATTCTAAAAGAGATGTGATGGGAATAATTCAATTATTGAATAAATCAAGAACAGATTTTGATGAAGAAGACTTGGAGATGCTGACTTTTTTTGCTAACTATGTAAGTGGTAGTTTAGAACTGGCAATTTTAAAAGGTAACTAAAGCTTTTTTAATTACTTCGCGCTAGTGCCGCGAAGTCTATCTCCTCTTTTTTCTCTTTATCCTCTTGAACTTTTTTATCCTCTTCATAAGAACCGGTTGTGAAAATATACTCACTCTTTTTTAATATACATCCTTTTATTCCAGGAACACAGGGAGTTTTTAGGAGTTTACAATATCCGTCAAAGTCATGCTGACATGTCCACCCCATCTATTTACCTTTTCTTAAATAGTGTGCATCGTAAGCAAGTCTCATTACGCCAACAGAGTAGTTAGATGAGTTGTTGTATCTCATAATCTTTTTTGTGTATCCTCTAAGATATTTTAAATCATCCCTTCCAGCAGTAAAGCATTTGTAAACTTTACCGCTTTTACTCTTTTCATATACGAAAGAGCAGTTTTCATATTTATGCTTATACTCATAGTCATACCACTGGGATTCTATCTCTGGTAAGTTAGGCATTTTCTTCCAATCTATCAAAGTGTCAAATTTTGCTTTTTTATGTAAAAACTTTGCAGCTGACATAATGGCATCTTCCATCTTCGTTAAGTCAACTGCTTTTTCATGATAGCTCTCAACGTAGATAAAGCTGTTTGGCATAAATTGAGGGATACCTATGGCTCCGGCATAAGAGCTTGGTAGGTTACACTGTTCTGGCTGGACTTTTTGTTTATAGCAGTGTGTAATAATAGATGCCATATTTGTCTTTCCCATCTTTAAAATCCACTTCTCTCTAGCTGTTTTTGGGTCCGTTCTAACAACCATTGTGTTAAAGACTATAAAGGCGTCATGCTGAGGTTTTATTTTTCCAAGTTTTGTCTCTTTGAGTAAAATTGCTGCGATGATTTCACGATTCACGCCATATTTTTTTTCGGCCTTATCATAAACTTTTTTGTACTCTTTGAGATTAGCGACTATTTTAGGAACCTGTTTTACAAGTACATTATTGGCTTTTTTTTCATTTTTTTTATGTGTTTTGATGTGACGCGGCTGAAGATATTTCCAGCTTATTTCATCAAACTTTTGAGTCTTAAAGTAAGAGAGTAAAAAATTATTTGCATAGTCATAAGAGACACCGTTTTTTACAACTTTTTTACATATATCTATATAGTTTTTATTTTGAAAGTCACAGTTGGTATATTTTGCAGACAGGAGGCTTGTAAGGCCAATAATTAGTAGTAGTTTAGTCATTATGTTTCGTTTATCTCTTTTAATCTTTGTGGTGTACCTATATCGTGCCAAAGAGCACTAAATAGTTCACCACTTATATGTTTATTTTCTATCTCTGCTCTTAGCAGTGGTGCCAGAGCTGATTTTTTTATATCTAAATTTTTAAAAAGTCTAGGATTATAATACCCTATACCTGAAAATGTATATTGGATTTTGTCTTTATTTAAAATGCAAGCATTTTTTAATCCAAAATCTCCATTTAGATTGTGTTTTGGATTAGGAACTACAATAAGATGAGCGAGATTTTTCCCAAGTTGAAAGTTTACATCAAATACATAGTCGCAAAAAATATCACCATTGACAACTAAAAAAGGCTCATCTCCTAAAAGAGGAAGAGCTTTGATAATCCCGCCGGCACTCTCTAGTGCACCAGACTCCTGCTCATCTGAGTAGATAATACTTACGCCCCACTTAGAGCCATTACCAAGAACTTCAGGAATTTTGTAACCTAAGTGAGCGATATTTATAACTATCTCTTTAAATCCACTCTTTGCTAATTTTTCTATATGCCAAACTATCAAAGGCTTACCTCTAACTTCTAAAAGAGGTTTGGGCAGGGAGTCAGTAAGAGGTCGCATTCTCTCGCCACGACCAGCAGCTAAAATCATCGCTTTCATTAGGGTTGAACATCTTGTAAAAACTTTGCAAGCTCTTTGGTTTCATTATATCTTGAAGCAGTCTCGATAGTATACTTCAGCGTGAGAGGAATATCTTTTAAATATCCATCTTTATCATCACGAAGATAGAGACGTGAGAAGATACCGAGAACTTTTATGTGACGTTGAAGCCCCATGAAATCAAACCATTTTATAAACTTTTTATCACTTGCGTTTAAGCCCTTTTTATCACGAAACTCCAGAGCCAGCTTTTCAATATCTTCGCGTTTAAACTCTATGTAGCAATCTTTTAAAAGTGAGACCAAATCATAAGTAATAGCCCCATTCATAGCATCTTGATAGTCTATAACACCTATAACGTTTGTTAGTGTTAGCATAATGTTTCTTGAGTGGTAATCACGATGTACAAAAACATTTTGTGGTTGGGAGAGAACTACATCTGAGATTGCGTTTAGTGAATTCTCTAACATCTCTTTTTGATTTTCATCCAGAGTAATACCTATCTTTTTCTCTAAGTACCACTCCTTCATCAAATCCATCTCAAAATGTAAAAATGCTTTGTCATAGAGTGGAAGGTTTTTTGTCTCTGCATTTTGCATCTTGATAATTTCATCAATTGCATTTCTATAGAGTTCTTTGAAGTTCTTCTTATTGAGAACATTAAGATAGTGAGTGTTTCCAAAGTCTTCTATAATTAAAAAACCGTCATTCAAGTTTTGCTCTAAAATATGAGGAGCTCTAACACCTGCCTTTAAAAGCCTAGCTGTTACATCTATAAATGGAGTAAGGGATTCTTTCTCTAAAGAAGAATCCATAAGCAGAACTGTTTTATCCTCACGTGAGAGTCTATAGTAAGCTCGAAAGCTGGCATCTGCTGAAGCTACTTCTATTTTATAATCTCTATATGGAGTCTGCTTGAGCCACTCTTTAATTCTTTGCATAAATTCCACCTAGAATCGAATCTTTTTTTGCTCCGGTGACAGAACTGAGTCTGACCTCTTCATTATGAACTCTTTTGTAAGCCAGCCATGCAAACGCCATCGCTTCCATAAATTCACTGCTTATTCCAAACTTATCACTTGTCATAACTTTGATTTTGCAAAGTTCACTTATTCTCTGCATTAAAAAGTTGTTTTTAGCACCACCGCCACAAACTATCAGAAGGTCTGTATCGCTGTTTGTTACATCATTGGCAATTGTTTTAGCTGTGAGTTCTAATAGCGTTCTCTGTATATCTTCATCTTTTACTACGTTAAAGATAGGCAGATGGTTTGCGAACCAAGTCTCATTAAAATACTCACGTCCTGTACTTTTTGGAGGAAATTTTGTGAAGTACTCATCTTTGAGCATGGCGTTTAACAGATCATGATTTATCTCTCCGCTTCTTGCAAACTTCCCATCTTCATCATAAGAGAGCCCCTTGCATTTTTGAATCCACATATCCAAAAGAACATTTCCACATCCGGTGTCCCAACCTTGAAGTTCATCTCCAAGTAGACTTATGTTGGCCATTCCGCCAATATTTAACACTGCTACTTTTTCTTCAAATCCAGAGAAAAGTTGCTGATGAAATGCAGGTACAAAGGGAGCACCTTGCCCACCATTGGCTATATCCATATTCCTAAAGTCAGTTACAACTTTTATGTGAGTATTTGTCACAACCGTACTTGCATCTCCAAGTTGCATTGAGAAAGGAAATTCACTCTGCGTCTCGTGCCAAAGAGTTTGGCCATGCAGACCAATCGCAGTTATATCTTCAACTTTCAACTCTTTCTCACGTACAAATCTGTTTACAGCGTGAGCAAAGGCAAGACCTAGCTTTTTGTCGATAGTGCCAACTTGTTTAAGTGTAGTTGTCCCAGTAATAACTTCTAAAATCTCTCTTTTTAATTCTCCATCAAAAGGGTACTCATCCGCAGTTATAAGTTTGCAATGTGTAGAGTCTATCTCACAAAGAGCTACATCAATACCATCAAGACTTGTCCCAGACATAACACCGATATATAACTCATTCATTATAAAGTCCTAAGTCGTAGATTACCTTAACTTCAGCAATAAGTAAATAGTTCTAGTGCTAGGCAGATTTATGAAGGACTAGCTTGCTAATCCAAAGGAATCTAACGACGCAATAGGGCTATTTACTTATTGCCCAAAGGGAAGTTTAAAAAGAGGGCTACTACTTCGTTGAAAATTCTTGAAGCTATTTATAGCTCCTTCGAATCTTCGCCTTGTATTAGCCCTCTTTTTAAGCTTCTGAAGTTAAGGTAATCTACGACTTAGGGCTTATCTCCTGAAGTTGTTCCTAACTGCATAATTACAAAAGCAACAATCGTCCCAATAACCATCTGCCATGAAAAGCCGATAGTTATGCCAAACATATATGGCTGAAGTGCTAAGACAGTTACAAATCCGCCAACAAGTGCATATGGAACTGTTTTTGAACTTCCACGTGAGGTAAAAATAGCTGAGAAGTAGACACCTAGTAGCCCTGTATATGCAAAAGCCATAACACCAAGAGCGAAACTTATAAGAGATAAGTCACTGTATCTCTGCCAGAAGTAACTAATCATTGCCATGGCAGATAGAACTACTGCAAAAAAGAGTACTGCATTTCTTGATGCTTTGACAAAGTGAAGTTCACCCACACTACTGCGTTTGAGCCTCCATGGTTTGTAAATATCTTCAACTGCAACTGAAGCCATAGCTCCTAAAACTGAGTTTGTACTAGATAAGGCTGCTGCAATTGCTCCAACGGTTACAAGCCCTCTAAGACCTTCTGGCATCTCGTTTAGAATGTAGTACATAAAGATAGTGATTCGCTCACCTTCAAAGTTTTGAACAACTGAGCTCTCTTGATAAAAAAGAAAAAGAAGAACACCGATTGAGAGAAAAAGTAAAACTACCGGAATTGTAAGTAAAATCGAGACTATTAAAGATTTTGCCGCCTCTTTCTCATTTTTACAACTTAGAACTCTTTGCGTCATATCTTGGTCTAATCCAAACGCAGCAATGTTAAGAAGTAACCAACCGGTCAGAAGACCGATAAGACTAAATTTTCCATCTATTGAAGTGTCAAAAAGTTTGAGTTTATTGTGTTCATTGAGAGACTCTAAGATGTTTATATGCTCAAGTGAGTAGTAGAGAAAAACTAAAACTGCAATACCGGCACCGATATAAGTTACTGCCTGAATAATATCGCTGAATATAACAGACTTAACACCGCCAAAATATGTATAAGCTAAAGCTCCAAGCATTAAAATTGCTATGGAGATAGCAATATGTATAGCTGTTATATCTCCAAAGATAATCATAGAGATTGCCAGTGAACCTATATATAATCTTGCACCACTTGCTAAAACACGACCAACTAAAAACATAATTCCCGCTTGTTTTTTTGCACGACTTCCGTAGCGTTTCTCCAACAGTTCATAAACTGTAACTGCATTTATCTCATAAAACTTTGGGATAAGAACATATGCTACAAAAATTACAGAGAGTAGGGCTGAGAAATAAAATCCTATAAAGGTAAAGTCATGCGCAAAGGAGTACTCCGGAACGCCTAAAAAAGTAGCAGCTGATTGTGAGGTTGCAAGAACAGAGATGGCAACAGCGAGCATAGGCATTGAATTTGCAGATACAAAATACTCTCTTGTTGAAGTGATTTTAGAACTGCTTAAAATATATGAGGAGATAGCTAAAATGGCAAAGTAACCACCAAATACTAACCAGTCAAGCAGTGAAAAAGCACTATTCATTAACACCTGCTCGAACTGCGTTCATAAATCTATCACCTGGATCAGCCTTTATAGTTCTGTAGCCATCATCTTTTTCCAGCCATAAAGGAGAGTTTTCATACTCTCTATACTCATGATGACCGATAAGATATTTAATAGATGGATATTTGGCTTTTAGATAGTTTACTAGGTTTATATTTGCCTGAACTTGAGCATCTGTAAGGTCATCTTTTGAGTTGCCCTCTCCACCAACATTCTCAACCCCGATAGTTGAGTAGTTTAAGCCAATCACATGACGAGCCATCCAGTTGTCTGGCATAAGTTGATAGATAGTTCCATTGCGAGCAACTAAAAAGTGAGCTGATACATTAAGTGCCGAAGCGCTTGCTATATCTCCTCTGTCACTGTAAAGCTCTTCGCCGTTTAATCTCTTAAAGCACTCATCAAAATCCATAACAGCTGTCCAGTGCAGAACTATCATTTTTGGCTCTATTGTTATATCTCTCACTTTTAAACCGTAGTGAGTTTTGATATATTCTTTTGTCATCTCTGTGCGTTTTTGGGAAAAGAGTATCGGTTTTTGGATTATTGAGTTTTTAGTATGGAGATTTTTTATTCTCTGATTTGATTCAGTAATCCTGCTCATAGGGATTGAACCATTTTGCACCTGTTCAAAAATTGTATTTACAATCTCCTCTACGCTAATCACGGCTAACTGATTTCCAAATAGTAAAATATCAACACCTGCGTTTATAGCTAGAGTCACAGCCTCTTTTGTAGAGTAATGCTCAGAAATTGCTTTCATCTGCATATCATCACTTATAATTAAGCCATGATACTTCATTCTCCCTCTGAGAATTTCAGAATTTACTCTGTAAGAGAGTGTTGCAGGATAGTTTTCATCCATCGCACTGTTAAAAACATGAGCCGTCATTATCATATCAATGTTATTTTCATTTATGAGTTTTTGATAGGGTTCTAACTCTTTTGTGCTCCAAGTTTTACTTATGTCAACAAAGCCTTTATGTGAATCTTCTAAAGATGAACCATGCCCGGGAAAATGTTTTAATACACTTGTTATGTCTCTTTTTTGCTGTTCTTTTATCATCACTCTTGCGTAAGAAGCGACTACTTTCGGATTAGTTCCGTAAGAGCGTTCTAGTCCTACAATAACCTTATTTTTTGGATTAACTGCAAGGTCAACAACTGGTGCAAAGTTGAGATTAATTCCGGCTTGTTTTAACATATATGACTGTTTTGCATATATATTTTTTGCATTTTCCAGAGAAGTTTTAGATACTTTAAAAGCTGATGGAGTTTTACTAAATCCATACTCTGGTTTTAGACGGGCAACTTTTCCACCCTCTTGGTCTATTGCAATAAAAAGTTCTCTCTTAGCAAACATTTTGAGTTTTTTTGTAAGTCTTTGAACTTGATCTGGAGAACTTATATTTTTTGTTTTTGTTCTATCATCATAAAATTTATCAAAGAGAATCACACCACCTAAATCATACTTGCGTATATCTTTTACAATTTGTGAGTTTGGATTTATATCTTCATTGGGAAATCCAACAATAAGCATCTGTCCTATAAGTTTTTTTAGCTCTGTCTCGCTTATGTCAGCTGCGTTTAGTGTAAAAAAAGTTATTAAAAGTGTTAAAATTATTTTCAAAATTATTCCTAATTATTAATGAAACTGTTTATATCATTTATCACATTAAATATAAGTGATTTAGTCTTATCTTTTGTAACTACGTGAGGTTCAAAATGGTCACTCACCACTTTAAAGATATAGAAATTTTTAATCGCCGGAGAGTGAATGACAGCATCATAAAATCCGTAGCTTTCCATATCTACAATATCATAAGAGTTATCACTTGCTTCACTATCTAAACAGATTATTTCTTTTTTATCTCTAAAAGAATATTTTTTATCTTCATACGCTATAGAACCAATCTCTAAAAGTTGACCTATTTCATATTTAGATGAAGCTCCGCATATACCAACATTTAGATAGATGTCATCATCTGTAATATCAAAGTAGTTTATAAGTGTTTGTGTCGCAAGTCTTGCGTTTACTACGCCAAGACCAGAGATAATGAGAGTAATGTTTTTATTTGTAAAAATAGTACAGTTATCAAGTTTACTTTTTTTGAGTCTGAAAAAATCAACAAAGGCTTGAGCTTCTGGTTTTAAGGCAGTTACAATATATATCATAGAGTGATTATACCGTTTTTAAGAAAAAGCTGTTATAATTTCGTCGCTCTTCTTTAGACCTGTGCAATGGTCGTTTGAGATAATGTGTCAGGGTAGGAATACAGCAGCACACCTTAAGCAGTTATGTGCCGCAGGTATCTGGAGGAGGGCACCTCAATGATGCTTTTGCTAAATTTCTGCGTTAAAGTTTCATCATTTACTAATGTAAACTCCTCAACTTTGCCTTGAACTTTAACAA
>Ga0209633_10004195_pt1 | contig 13021 bp, 11 predicted proteins | sample Cruoilmetagenom1_FD_187290 | JGI IMG/M metagenome (GOLD analysis project Ga0209633, IMG submission 187290) | Oil polluted marine microbial communities from Coal Oil Point, Santa Barbara, California, USA - Sample 1 (SPAdes) (version 2) | ecosystem: Environmental > Aquatic > Marine > Oil seeps ... | reverse complement strand
AATTTAAGATCACCTTCTTGAACATCAAATTGTGTTATAGGTTCACCGCGGATAATGTCAATAGGGCCTTTGAGTATGTAACGGTGTTGTAGTTGTACACTTTTACATGCAGGAATTTGCTTGAGAAGTTCATCCGCAAGGGTTTCTAATTCTTTTGTTTCTTCTTTTGCAAATAACGTTATTAAAACAACGGGTGGTAGCCAGTCCACCGTTACATGATTAAGGTTTTGATACGCATGTCCACGACCATGAAAAAGCCGTTGCGCCTGCAGCTCATTGTGATTTTTAGAAGAGGGTAATTGAATGTGTTTTAATATTTGTAATAAATTTTCCATAATCTATATTAATGTAGTCTCTAGATTATACAAGGAATGAACCATCTAATAGAAAAGTGCACTAATCTTCAATGAATTGGAAAATACTATCACTTACGCTTGTCATTTCTATGATACTTTTTTTTGGCATTGTATCAATGGGAATGAAATATGATTGGATTGATAAATTCAATAGCAGTGACAAACAAGAGGTAGTATTAGAGATTCCACAGCAGACAGAGACTTATTGGGTTGATGATGCACACAAGCTACCTATTCAATCAAATTATACATTAGATTTTCAACCCGTTGTGCTTAAGCATGATAAAAACAATCTTTCAGTCTTTTCTAGCATGACCAAGCAGCAGGTGATCGACTACTGCACTGCGCAATTTCAAAAGAGTAAGCAACCCAACCAACAAATGGCGTTAGCAATTGGCGATTGTGTTGTTACTCGCTATCAAGATCCTTATCAAAAAATGAATGACTAAGTAAGTTCTAGGTTAAATAGAAATAATTAATTGAGACTTTTGCACGAAAGTATGGCGAGAGAAAAATGAGCGTGGTTTTTCAAATTTTTCTTAAAAATAAGGATAATAGCAGGGCTTACTAAAGCATAAGCTCCTGCAAGCAACTCGCTAAATTGACCGAATTTTTAGGGAGAATATGAAAAATTTAAGCCATTTTTATCCGTCATAACTTTAGTGCAAATGTCTCTAGTTAGCTATTTAATCTTTCTCGCTTCTAAATAAAAACGTTTTTCATCTGCTTCACCCATCGAGAATGTTTTTCTCGGTAGTGCACCATCAAAAATAATCGTTTTGAATAATGTATGTTTAGAAATAGGCGGGAAGAAGAATCCCATATTGCCTGCTTTAACGCCTAGCTCTTCAACCACATCATCACCGTGGATGAAATCGACTTTACCGCCAACCTTGTCTAAATAATCATTTAAGAATGATTCTAAGGTTGCCAGTTCTAATGTGAAGGGTGGGTTGTTAATTTGGATATAACCATAACCGTTGGCATCGTTAAACGGTACTATATGAGTATTATCACCTTGCGCAGAATTAGAAGCCGTTTTCATCTCCGTTTGATTATCAAAACGATGCACAGAACAATCACCATCAAAATGTGCCTGCATATCGCTAAGTAATTTTTCTGGTTCCACATCAAAAATAACACGATGAATAGGTTCAAATTGTAAACCTTCATCGTGAATATTTACAAGCTCGACCAGTGCATAACGTGCAGGATTATCCATTACATTTGTTACATCATCTGCATCTTCTTTGATATTCTCCCAAATAGCTTTTGCAGTGGCTAAAGAGTGATTACCATCGCCCATTGCATATAAAAGCACTTCTTTATTATTGGCATCGTATTTCTTTGCAAAAACTTCAGGCGATGCCAATGTTTCTAAGGCGCTCGCGACTTGCTGAATCAGCGCAGGTGTATCAATCGCATAACCTTTGAGATTACCACTGTTCATCATCAATTCAAAATCATAAAGCGGTTCTAGATTATTTTCAAAAAGTGGTTCGATAACTGTTCTTTCAGGGTCATCAATCAACACCATAATATGCGGTAATTCAATCGCCGCATCTTGTCTTACCTTTATGCGTGGAGGTAGACGATCAACAATCGTACCTTCAGTGGCACGAATCAGTGTTTGTGAGCCTTTATTAAAATCGTACTGTTCTAAATCAATCGCCACCATCAAACCTTTTCGCGAAGGTGCTTGCGATGTTTTTCTATCAACCAGAATAAAACCCTTATTGGGCATTGCTTGTAACACGCCATCATCAAGATACTGTTGCATCGTCTTATTGATGTTTTCGATACGCTGATCACCATCGCTATCTTCAAGATAAACTTCAGGAAAAATAACGTTTAAAGTTGAAGGAGATGAATTTGTAATATCTTTAGCTTCATTCCAATAATCCGCTTGCGATGTATATTGATCACAGGCAACAACTGACCATTTGCTTAAATCAACGTCTTTGTTGGGTAATAAAATATCGGGAACTTGTAGACCAATTTTATCGAAATTCATGTGCTTTCCTGAATGTATAAAGTATTAAAAGTAAGTGAGGATTATACGGAGATTTAATATTAAGGGTATAGTTACTCATGCTATATTTAGCTTTTCTGTTTAATAGGATTCGATAGTGAATAAAACAATAAAACGCCCAATCGTTGTCATTGGTGTTGGTGAAATTGGTTCGGTACTTGCAAGAGGCTTATTACGCTGTGGTCGCCCTGTTTACCCTGTTACACGTGATATGGATTTACAAAATGCATCAACAGAAATAAATGACCCAGAAGCAGTGATAGTGGCAGTAGGTGAATCAGAATTACAAACCATTTTAGGCAATATGCCAGAAAGCTGGAAAAATAAATTGGTGCTAATTCAAAATGAATTATTACCCAAAGACTGGCTACAGCATGATTTAAACCCAACGGTTATTTCGGTCTGGTTTGAAAAGAAAAAAGGGCAAGATGTTAAAGTGATCGTAGCTTCTCCTATTTATGGTGAAAAATCTCAGTTAATTGCAGATGCGCTGAGTGCATTAGATATTCCCAATGTCGTGATCAACGATGCAAATCAAATGACGGCGGAACTGGTACGCAAAAACTATTATATATTGTTGAGTAATATCGCAGGTTTACGCGTAGGTGGAACAGTCAGCGAGCTTTGGGGAAATCATCAAGATTTTGCAAAAGAAGTGCTTGTTGATATTCATGCGCTTCAAGAATCCATGGTCGGAGAAAGTATAAATAATCAAGCAGTAACCGATGCGATGTTAGTTGCATTTGAAGGTGATCCTGATCATGGCTGTATGGGTAGAAGCGCACCCGCACGATTAAAACGCGCATTGGATATAGCGCGAGATGCGAATATTGATGTGCCAATGCTTAAACAAATTGCTTACGAGCAAGAGTAAACATCTGTTTAATGAGTCTGAAATAAATGAAAGCCTCTGACAATACCGATAATAACACTATCCACGACGTAACAAAGAGTGTCGCAGAGAGCGCCACTGAGAGCACCACTGAGAGCACACAGAAAAACATTGCGGAAAATTCTGTAAAAAATAAAATTGATAATGAAATAGATGTATTTTTAGATGCACTTTGGTCCGAGCGAGGATTAAGCCGTAACACCTTAGCGGCCTATGGTCGTGACTTAAAGGCTTATGGGGTCTGGCTTGAGAAGGAACTTAATAAAGAACTATTACAAGCGAATGCTGCAAATATTCAAGCGTATATCGCCTATCGTAGTAAAGCAGATACAAAAGCGAGTAGTATTGCGCGGATATTATCCAGTTTACGCCGCTATTATCGTTATCAAGTTAGAGAAAATGTATTAGAGGAAGACCCGACCGCGTTAATTGAATCGCCAAAATTATCCCGACCCTTACCGGATATCTTGAGCGAATCAAATGTAGATGCGTTGATCAATGCACCTAATATTGATGAAGCAATCGGGCTTCGTGACCGAGCGATGTTGGAATTATTATATGCGACAGGTTTGCGCGTATCCGAATTAGTCGCATTAGAGCATTCACAAATTAGCTTGCAACAGGGTATTGTGCGGGTGATGGGTAAAGGCAATAAAGAACGCTTAGTGCCGATGGGTGATGAAGCAGTTTATTGGATAGAAAAATATAAAACTGAAGCACGCCCTGATTTAATGCAAGGTCATGGTATTTCAGCGCAATTGTTTGTTACGCGCAGGGGCAGTGGCATGACTCGCCAAGCCTTTTGGTATTTAATCAAACGTTATGCTTTAGTGGTGGGTATTTCTAAAAAAATATCACCTCATACCTTGCGCCATGCCTTTGCTACACATTTATTGAACCATGGTGCCGATTTACGTGTCGTACAATTATTATTAGGGCATAGCGACTTGTCTACGACACAGATTTATACGCACGTTGCTAAAGCACGATTGCAAAATTTACATCAAGAACATCATCCAAGAGGATGATTTAATCGTATAGGGAACTGATATTGAGAATTAACGAATTGAGAATTGTTAAGCCTGTATTATAGAAAATAGGTTAAACTATGCTCAAGAATTTAAATTAGAAGGGTATTTTTACAATGAAGAACAGAACAAAACTAGCAGTAACGTTAGGGTCATTATTAACAACAGGTTTGCTAGTAACAGGGTTTGCAAATGCAGAGTTTAAACCAGAAACACCATCATTAAATGGTAAATCTGAAGTTGCATCTTCCGCAAAGGCTATAAAAACAGCTTCAACAAACACGGCAACATCAGCCAAAAGCAAAGATGAAATAATTACGGACTTAAAAGCTCAATTAAAAGCAGTATTCCGTAGCGAGCCAGACACCATTACCGAAAGCCCAATTCCTAATGTGTTTCAGGTGATGTATGGCACAGAAGTGGTTTATATTTCAGGCGATGGAAAATACTTTATTGCAGGTGATTTAATCAATCTTGAAACGCGTGAAAATCTTACCGAAATATCAAAATATTCCTTACGTAAAACTGCAATGGCTAAACAAGATAATAAGCCGGTTACTTTTAAAGCTAAAGACGAAAAACACGTGATTCAAGTGTTTACCGATATTGATTGTCCTTATTGTGCAAAGTTGCATCGTGAAGTACCCGAGTTAAATGAAAAAGGCATTACGGTTGAATATTTGATGTTCCCACGTGCGGGTATCGGTACTCCATCGTTTCAAAAAGCGATCAGCATGTGGTGTGCAGACGATAATAAGCAAGCGATGACCGATGCCAAAGAGCGTAAGCCAATTGCGGATAAAACCTGCGACAATCCGATAAAAGCGCAATATACTTTAGGACAAGAAATTGGCGTAACAGGTACCCCCGCGTTAGTGCTTGAATCTGGGAAACTCATTCCTGGTTACGTACCTGCGGCTAAATTGGTGCAGATGTTGGATGCCGAAAAAGCTAAGCAAAGTAAAAAATAATAAGTTATAAATTTTTATTGGAAAAAACGACTAGCCTCGGTATAGTCGTTCCATTCAGTAATATCTCCCGCAGGAGAGACTTAAAATTAGAATTGTTTTCTAGTTAAAAGTCGCCGAAGACGCAAATCCGCCCGGAAACGCTCAGGCAAAAGGACTGCGAAGAGATACTGACTCTGGAGAGCGAAGTGCTAACAAATGTAAGCAACTTCCACCGAAGGGTTTAACTTGATCACTTAATTATTTAAATAATAAGTGGTCGGGGAATCTCTCAGGTAAAAGGACAGAGGGGCGGCAGATAATAGTATTATCTGCCGCCCTTTTTTTATGCACGAATTTTATGGTAAAAAACATGTCCGAACAAACTCCACAAAGAACACCTTTATATGAAAAACACCTAGAATCTAACGGTAAAATGGTTGATTTTGCTGGTTGGGAAATGCCAATCAATTACGGTTCTCAAGTTAAAGAACACAATCAAGTGCGCGAAGATGCCGGCATGTTTGATGTGTCCCACATGGTGGTATTGGATTTAAAAGGTAAAGATGTAAAATCTTTTTTGCAATATTTATTAGCCAATGATGTTGATAAATTGAAAGATGAAGGTAAGGCGTTATACAGCGCGATGCTTAATCACGATGCAGGCGTTATTGATGACTTAATCGTTTATTATCTTGCAGATGATTTTTATCGTATGGTGGTAAATGCTGCAACTCGTGAAAAAGACATCAAGTGGATCACCCAACAAACAGAAGGCTTTGAGTTAACCATTAATGAACGTGATGATCTTGCTATGATCGCGGTACAAGGACCTACTGCACGTGATAAGGTTGTTTCATTGCTTTCTGCAGATGACGCACAAAAAGCAGGGGGCTTAAAACCCTTTGTTGGTGTTCAATTAAATGAGCTTTTTATTGCCAGAACAGGGTACACAGGCGAAGATGGTTTTGAAATTATAGTTCCGAATGATATGGCAGCGGACTTATGGGAAAAACTTCTAACAGCAGGCGTTAAACCGATTGGTTTGGGTGCCAGAGATACCTTACGTTTAGAAGCAGGAATGAACTTATATGGTACTGATATGGATGAATCTATCTCACCATTAGCTGCAGCCATGGCTTGGACTATTGCATGGGGGACTGATGATGAAAAACCACGTGAATTTATTGGTCGTCCTGCATTAGAAAAAGAAAAGAAAAATGGTTCCGAGCAGAAATTGGTAGGCTTAGTATTAGAAGATAAAGGTGTATTGCGCGGACATCAAAAAGTTATTACAGAAAACGGAAATGGCGAAACAACCAGCGGTTCATTTTCGCCAACATTAGGTGTAGCAATTGCCTTTGCGCGTATTCCATCTAGTGTAAATGATTATTGTCACGTAGACATTCGTGGCAAACAACTGAAAGCAAGAATTGTTAAACCTCCGTTTGTTAGAAATGGAAAATCATTAATTTAGCATTAATTAGAAAAAAGGATTTTATTATGAGTAACGAAAACCCAAGTGATCTTAAATATTCAAAAACCCATGAGTGGATACGCGACAATGGCGATGGAACAGTCACCATTGGTATTACTGACCATGCACAGTCTTTATTAGGCGATGTCGTTTATGTTGAATTACCTGAAGTAGATAATGGCTACACAGAAGAAGAAAGCTGTGGCGTTATCGAATCTGTAAAAGCAGCATCCGATATGTATGCGCCATTAGCAGGCGAAGTAACCGCAGTAAATGAAGAATTAGACAACGAGCCAGAGCTTATTAATAGCGCACCCTTTGGCGAAGGCTGGATTTTCACCATGAAACTTACCAATATGGATGATATGGAAAACCTCATGGATGCGGATGCTTACGTGCTTGAGTGTCAGGAATCTTAAGGAAGACTTGATCAAGTCCAATTATTTTTAGCTTGCAAAAATAGCGACAGTTTTTTCTACGCTAAATTCTAATCGACTTAATCAGGACTTCCTTAAGCAGCACACACAAGAAATAAAAACTTAAACCCTATTTACCACAGAGGGCACGGAGAACACAGAGGAAAAATATTTTTTCTCTCTGTGTTCTCTGTGTGCTCTGTGGTTTAAATCATTTTTTCCTTGACTCTTTGAACTATGAAAAACACACCTCTAAACACATTATTCCAACACGATGATTTCATTTCACGTCATATAGGCCCACAATCGGCGGATATTCCCGCCATGCTCGAAACAATTGGCATTACATCGTTGGATGCACTTATTGATAAAACCGTGCCGGATAGTATTCGTCTTGATCAACCATTAGACCTAGATGATAGTTGTTCTGAAAAAGAAGCCTTGGATTATTTGCGTACTCTTGCGAGTAAAAACAAGGTAAATAAATCGTATATTGGTACGGGTTATTACGACACGATCGTACCGTCGGTGATTCAGCGTAATGTATTAGAAAACCCCGGTTGGTATACTGCGTACACTCCATATCAACCTGAGATTTCACAGGGGCGTTTGGAAGGGTTGTTGAATTTTCAGCAAATGGTAACGGATTTAACGGGTATGGATTTAGCCAATGCTTCGTTATTAGATGAAGCAACCGCTGCGGCTGAGGCGATGGCTTTAAGCAAACGTTCTAATCGTTTAAAAACAGATAAGTTTTTTGTTGATCAAGATGTATTTCCGCAAACCTTAGCTGTGCTTGAAACTCGCGCACAATATTTCGGTTTTGAATTGATCATTGGTGACCCTGCTACAGAACTTGATCAGCATGAAGTATTTGGCGTGTTAGTTCAATACCCTGGATTATCGGGAGATGTCTGTGACCTTGGCGCAATCATAAAACAAGCACACGAGCAAAAAGCATTAGTGTGTGTAGCGGCAGATTTAATGTCGTTGGTCATGCTCGAATCACCCGGTGAAATGGGCGCAGATATTGTGTTTGGTAATTCACAACGCTTTGGTGTTCCGATGGGCTTCGGTGGTCCGCATGCCGCATTTTTTGCAGTTCGCGACAAACTAAAACGTTCCATGCCCGGTCGTGTCATCGGTGTATCAATTGATAGCCGTGGCAATCAAGCCTTGCGCATGGCGATGCAAACGCGCGAGCAACATATCCGTCGTGAAAAAGCGACCTCGAATATTTGTACCGCACAGGCGTTACTTGCCAGTATGGCAGGATTTTATGCGGTTTATCATGGTCCAAACGGGCTGAAACATATTGCAGGGCGTATCAATCGTTTAACCAGTATTTTTGCCGCCGCCGTACGCCAAAGTAAGCTTGCTGATGGCGAGTTTCTAGTGAATACATCATGGTTTGATACGTTGACAGTATCGGTTGGCAAAAAACAGTCGTCAATTTATAAACAAGCCTTAGAGCAGGGCATTAACCTACGTTTGGTTGATGAAGATAAATTAGCGATTAGTTTTGATGAAACTAAAACAGTAGAAGACATCGCAGATTTATTCACTCTATTTTTGGGTGCAGACCACGGTTTTGACGTCAACGCAATTGATCAACAAATTCTAAAAGCGCAGTGTGATTCAGGAATTCCAGAAATATCAGCCCGTAAGACTGATTTCTTAACACACGAGGTGTTCAATCAGCATCATACTGAAACGGAAATGATGCGCTATCTTAAACGATTGGAAAACAAAGACTTATCGCTGGTTCATGCGATGATACCTTTAGGTTCGTGTACCATGAAGCTTAATGCAGCAAGCGAGTTAATGCCTGTGAGCTGGGCAGAGTTTTCAACCATGCACCCCTTTGCACCTGCGGAGCAAACGCAAGGTTATCAACAGATGATTGATGAATTAGCAGCATGGTTGGCAGAAGCCACTGGTTACGATGCGGTTTCGATGCAACCTAATTCAGGTGCACAAGGCGAATATGCAGGTTTAGTTGCAATCAACCGTTATAACGAAAGCATAGGGCAGGGCGATCGCAATATCTGTTTAATTCCAACCTCGGCACACGGTACAAATCCAGCATCGGCAGCGATGGCAAAAATGAAAATCGTGCTGGTTGATTGTGATGATAAAGGCAATATTGATGTTGCTGATTTACGTAAAAAAGCGCAGGAACATAAAGATGATCTCGCCTGTATCATGGTGACATACCCATCGACCCACGGAGTATTTGAAGAAGATATAGTCGAAGTGTGCGATATAATTCACGACTGTGGCGGACAGGTTTATTTGGATGGTGCGAACATGAATGCACAGGTAGGTTTATCCAAACCGGGCTTATTTGGTTCGGACGTATCGCATCTAAATCTACACAAAACTTTTGCAATTCCACACGGTGGTGGTGGTCCAGGTGTTGGGCCAATTGGTGTGCGTAAACACCTTGCGCCGTTTGTACCCGGTCATGTAATGAATACCGAAAACAAAACCCATGCCGTTTCTGCAGCACCTTATGGTAGTGCTTCTATTCTGCCAGTTTCATGGATGTATATGAAAATGTTAGGTAAAGCAGGCAATACACAAGTCACCCAAATGGCGATTTTAAATGCAAACTATATTACCGAACGACTAGCTGATCATTATCCAATTTTGTATCGTGGTAAAAATGGCGCGGTAGCGCACGAATGTATTATTGATATTCGTCCCATTAAGGAAGCCTCAGGTATTTCTGAAGAAGATATAGCAAAACGTTTAATGGATTACGGCTTCCATGCACCAACTATGTCTTTTCCAGTTGCAGGAACACTGATGATCGAACCGACTGAATCTGAATCTAAATATGAATTAGACCGTTTTTGTGATGCGATGATTGCGATTCGAGAAGAAATCAGCAACGTCCAAAACGGTGAATGGTCTTTAGAAAATAATCCATTAGTCAATGCACCACATACCTTAGCCGATATTACCGATAGCTGGGATCGACCTTACGATCAGCAAACTGCTGCGTTTCCTAAGGGTGTGATCAGTACATCCAAATATTGGCCGACAGTAAATCGCGTGGATAATGTTTATGGTGATAGAAATCTGATATGTTCGTGTCCTTCAATTGATAGCTACAAATAAAAGAGAAAATAATGGCAGGTAGTGGCAACACAGGTATCACTCGTTGGAAAAAAGCACTCGGTTTTACGTGGCAGGGCTTAAAAGCGGCGTATAAACACGAAGAAGCCTTTCGCCAAGAAGTGTTTTTACTCGTAGTGAGCTTGCCATTAGCCATATGGTTAGGTGATTCTGGTGTTGAAAAAGCACTGTTAATTGGCAGTGTATTGCTGTTGCTAATAGTAGAAATTCTTAATTCTGCCATCGAAGCGGTAGTTGATCGTTTTGGTGGTGACATTCATGAATTATCTGGCAGAGCTAAAGATATGGGGTCTGCAGCGGTTTTTATAGCAATGGTGAATGTTGGGGTGGTTTGGTTGTTGGTAATCTTTTAATAAGTAACCTAGTTCGCCTGATAAGGCGATACTAGGTCTTAGCGTGTATTAGTGACGGTGTTCGAGCTTGCCACTTTTTAAATATGTAATCCCAATGTTTTTAACTTTTGATAGCACTTCTATTATTCATCAAGCGCCATAGATGCCATTTCCATAGTGCTTTCAAATGATTCTGCACCCGCAATAAATAAACCATTATGGCAAAACATAGCATCATCAATACCCGTCACTTCTTTAAGCTCATTATCAGATAAACCAGCCCATTGTTTAGGTAGCGATTTTCTATCTTCAAATGAACCAAGTTCAACTGGCACAGTCTGAATTCTCCATTGGCCAGTTTGAGATGGGTAAACCATAAATAAAGCCTCTTCAGATAAGGCATGTACCGTTCTTTTCCAAGGCGTATATTTTTCTAAAACAATCACCCTAGGATCTTGTGCATTATCAATTGCTTTAGCCACAATGGATTTCGCACTAACGCCACCGTTAGCCGATGCAATAAATCGTGTTAAAACCCGCGATGCAAAATCAACCGCTTCATCAAAACAGGCATCAAAGTCACCTTCTTCTTGCCAAGTTGGGTTAAACATTGAAATAGTTTGGCTAAGGCTAACACCTTCAGAAACTCCTTCAACATGACCACAATCGATTGCATCAATTATTGATACAAGACCTTTATCAACAGCTTTTGCTACGTCTTTATTACCTTCGCAAATTTCTAAGCCATATTTCTGCCAAATCAAACCAAATGAGGAATAGGGGATACCATTTTCGCGTTCACCTGCACCACCACGTTGATGATGATCAAAACGACCAGCATCCGCGTCATATTCACCACCTACATCAATCACAATATCAGCCTTAGCGATACGTTCTAAATCACGTGTGCGAATAAGTTTAAAATAAGGGAATATGCTCTTAAGTGCAGCGATACTGAAAACATCGTCTGCATGAAAATTACCGTTGTGAGTTGCTATAGTTTTATTGTTCATTTGTTTTTTGTCTTGTTGGGAAAGGTTATTGAAGTGTCGCTATTTAATAAGATAATATTTGATGGGGAATTTTATATGAAGACAGTTAATTAAAATAGTTGATTTTTAATGATATAAGCAGCAAATTGTTAGATTATTTCATGCTTCATGGATTAAATAATGAGTAGCCAGTGTAGTAAAGACTACCTACGACTATTTCATTTAACTCAATCTTCATTATCAAGGTTAGAGCCTCGATATTCATCATTACTTTGATTAAGTGGCTTCACCATTACACCTTAATTTACCTTCAATCGAAGGCGCTGAGGCTTTCGATTTAAAGAAGAATGGCGGCAATACAGTGTAACTATTGGAAACCCAGTGTTCATTTGTCGTCTTTGAATCGTATTGCCTACCACTACACAACTCACCAGCTCGTTTATGCCATAGTGTAATAAGCTTATCATGCTTACTGAATCCTGAACCATAGTAAGTCAGTTGATAAGAACCATCATCAAGTCGCCTCTCTTCGTAACCAATTTTTGATAGTCCAGACTTGCTAGATTTGTACGTTGTACAGCCTATCAATGAAGTCATTACAAATATTACAGTACTAATTACAACCAAATTTTTCATCGTATTTCCTTACCTTAGAGAATAAAATCGAAATAGAAATATACTTTAGGAAGATACAAAAGTCGTCCAACCCTGCACGGTCGGATAATTATATTTATCTTTAAATACAATAAGTTAATAATTTACTCGCAAATAAACCTGTAATGACTAGCTGGTTTTCCTATATTGAGATGGTGTCATTTTTACATCCTTTTTAAACGCAGTATAAAATGTAGATTTCGAGTTAAATCCAGCGTTCATCGCAATCTGCAAAATAGGTAATAGCTCTGGGTTCAATAATTGCTGTTTAGCATAGACAATTCGGTATCCGTTAATCAAATCAAAGAACGATTTTCCCAGCCCATCATTAATCACTTGGGATAAGTTATTCGGTGTGCACCCCACTATATTTGCTAACTGAGGCAAGGTAATTTCATTTTCTAAATAAGGCTTTTGTTCTGCCATTACGGATAAAAGATGAGCCTTGAGCATTTCTCTGTGTTCATCGGACAATTTTGACTTATTGTACTTATCATTTTTTTCGTCAATATTCTCTGCTTTATCTTCTTCTAAAATATAGTTGGCTTGCTGTAGTTTGAAGATAGAGGGTTGTCGCAAACCCATATAACCTATGGCATAAATAATTAGAACCAAAATGACATGCAATGATACGCCTGCTAGGTCACCAATACCCAATCCGTCTGAAAAGAATATATCAATTATAAAAAGCATCCATAGAGGAAGTAGTAACCACAAGAGGGTTACTAGCCAAGACAAGTTAATTGTTTCA
>Ga0209633_10004194_pt1 | contig 13026 bp, 14 predicted proteins | sample Cruoilmetagenom1_FD_187290 | JGI IMG/M metagenome (GOLD analysis project Ga0209633, IMG submission 187290) | Oil polluted marine microbial communities from Coal Oil Point, Santa Barbara, California, USA - Sample 1 (SPAdes) (version 2) | ecosystem: Environmental > Aquatic > Marine > Oil seeps ... | reverse complement strand
CGGTGTATATATGTAATACCCCATCTTCTACTTCGGTTTTTATAATGTCATGTAAATTTTCATCGGCTTCAACAGATAAAGAGGTTTCTTTACTCATAGTTAAATGTACATTGATACCGTTACTGACTTCAATAGCTGTAAAATCTGATGAAATAGATCTTTGTTGGGTAATAACATTTCTATTCCCCTTTACACCATTAAACATACAGGATGTAGTCAAAAAGAGCAAAAGCACTGATGAAATTGTAATTAGCGTTTTCATAATATTAAATTTTTATGGTTATGTTTTTTATAGTATGATTCAAAGTTCGAATAATAACATTTAATTATATAATTTTTATAACTGAATTGTAGGATCTGTAAGATGAATTGTATTTGTCAGATTATTTAATAACAACCCCGTTTTCATCTAATTTGATCTCAACCTTTTCATCATTATCTTTAATTTCAATTTTTAAACTGTCTTTATTCATATTGATATTTACACCATCCTTTTGTATTTCTTCATTTTCGTTAGTGCTTTCATCTTTTGGTGGTGGACAGTCTAAACATGCTAAGCCTTTATCGGTCATTTTAAAATAATGCTCTGGCATATCTCCTGTGTACATATGCTTTGTTGTATTGGCATGCCTTAAATAGAATCTAGTCGTTTCGTCTAAATATACAATTTGATTTTCAGGTACATATAAGGTTATGTTTAAATCCTGATTCCTAAAAGCATTATCATTATCCATTAAGAAATAACAATCTAATAACAAATTCGTTCCTGATTGCTCAAAATCATAGGCTATTTGCTCAGCGTTTTCCCTTGCTATCAACCTGGTTCTTCCACTTGCCTTTTTAACCACTTTTATATATGAATTTGTACTATCAGTTCTATTGATATAAAAATCGATATTATTAGAATAGAACTTTGTATTGTCATTTGCATCTAATACTTTTCTAAAAAATGTATGATGGTTAAATTCTCTGTTATACGATAAAATTTCGTCGTCAATCATTTTTATATTGATCGTATCATTGGCTTGTACAGTGATATCAATTTTTTCAATGGAAGACCCTTCATTGGTAAATTCTACACCTTGTTTTACACCCAGATAAATGGCTCCTAAAAGAGCAATGATCCAAATACTAAGAAAAACAAATTTTGTTGTTCTGCTTAATATTTTTGGTTTATTAGATAGGATAAATAGTCCTAATATAAAGAACATAAATAAAGGAATACCAACCAAAATCAATATGATTAAAGAGATCAACCAAATGGGGAATCCTGTAACATTCAGCACTTGAATATTTCCGTCAAAAAAGGAGTCAGCACCCATAAAATCCATTGTACCGGCAGTAAATAAGAATATAACCAAAGCTATTAAAGCTGCTATTGAGACCAATACAACAATAACACCTATGAATTTGCCAATGACCATAAAAAAGGCGGTTATTATTTTTCCTATGGTTTCAATAAAGTCTTGTAAACCAGATTTTGCCCTACTTTGGCTCCTTTTTATGCCCTTTTTTTTTAAGGAGTCAGAAACGTTTTCATAACCTTCTTTTACCGCATCAGAAACAGTACCAACAGCATCTTTAACTTTATCTGAAGCACCCTCAAATTCGGCTCTGATTTTTTTCTCAATATTAGAAATGTTAACCGGCTCTCCTTCCATTTGTAATTTATCTGCAGTGGTTTTGGCTTCAGGTAACAATATCCATAAAATAATATACACTACTGGTCCAAACCCTAAACCGAAAGTCGCCACCAACCAGGCGATTCTGATCCAAATAACGTCAACATCAAAGTAATGTGCCATTCCGGAGGCTACACCACCTAAGAATTTATCATCTCCATCTCTAAATAATTTTTTCCTAGAGGGTTTACTGCGATAATTAGCACCAGAATCATCAGTAAACAACTCTTCATCAACCATATAATCTTCTGGTTGACCCATAATAGCGATTACCTCATCAATATCTGTCTGACTTATTACCTGACGAGGGTCGTTTACCCTTTCTGATAGCAATTCACTGATACGAGATTCTATATCCTTGATAATTTCATCTCTACCCTGTGGATCGTCACTTAACGAACGACGGATAGCATCTAAATACCTTTTCAATTTTTGAAACGCTTCTTCATCAATATGAAAAAAGATTCCTCCTAAATTTATATTAATTGTCTTGTTCATTTTTTTGTTGGTTTTTTGCTAGTTACAATATCTACGGCTTTTGTTAAATCTGCCCAAGTTGTATTTAATTCTTTTAAAAATAATATGCCTGTTTCTGTTAAACCGTAATATTTTCTCGGTGGGCCTGAAGTAGACTCTTCCCATCTGTAATTTAACAGACCTGCATTTTTAAGTCTTGTTAATAAAGGATAAATCGTACCCTCAACAACAAGCAACTTTGCATCCTTAAGACTCGAAAGAATTTCATTAGTATAAGCATCTCCATGTTGTAATATAGATAAGATGCAGAATTCTAACACGCCTTTACGCATTTGTGCTTTTGTGTTTTCTATCTTCATTATTTGTCCGTTTAATTATTAATTACTACTGTGATAAAATTGATAATAAAAATTAATAATGTGGTTAAAATTGTTATCATTATGATTGATTTATGTTATAATTTATAATGTTTTTACTTATTTTATAAAATTTATAGTTAAAGGATAGCGATATACTTCTCCTCTACTCGCTTTAATTGAAGCCACAATAATTAGTAAAAATCTTATAAAGGCTACAATAGCTATTAAACTACCTATGCTAAGAAAACCAAAAAGATGGTCAAAATCAAAATGGAAATTAAAATGATCCAATTGATCAAAATCATCTATTTGCCTCAAGAAATTAAAAAAAGAACCAAAAGCAAATGGAAACATTACCATTCCTAAAATAAAAAGATATAGCGTATAGCTCAAATTAAAATTTACTGCTTCAATTCCATTTTCATTTAAATATTCACTTTTATCTTTATGTATTGACCACATAATAACCGGACCTATAATACTTCCAAATGGAAAAATAAAACTTAAATAAGCCGATAAATGAATTAAGAATGAAGTGTTTTTTTCGTTTTGACTTAACATGATAATTTTTTTATAATACTTTCTTATGCAAATATATGGATAAAAGATAATACTATGCAATACAAAGTACTGTTATTTAACATATATTTAACATTTGAAAATGTATTACTCAGCTCAAACCATCTATAATTAATTAAATTTAGACACCTTTAATATGATTATTAATTGCTGATTATCAGCTCTTTCACTGTATTTTTAATAAACTTTCATCCTTTTAATCTGTACAACTATTCAATTTTAATTATCTTGCATAAAAATTAGTTGTATGTCAGAAATTACCGTCAAAAACATGAATAAGTTTCTTATGTTTAAACTTCCATCTGCTTTTTTTTCGGGTGTAAGGGTAAAATCTATAAACAATAATGAGGCTATTGCAACGGTTAAACATAAGTGGATCAATCAGAATCCATTTAAATCTTTATACTGGGCCGTTCAAGGTATGACATCTGAGTTGGCTACAGGAATATTAGTAATAAAAGAAATTAAAGAAAGTGGTAAAAAAATATCTATGTTGGTTACCAAACAAACGGGTACTTTTACAAAAAAAGCTACCGGGCGAATCAATTTTATATGCAAAGATGGTCATCTTATTAAAGCCTCAATAGACAAAACTATTGCTACCGGAGAAGGTCAAACTGTAACTATGACTGCCGAAGGTTTTGATGAAAAAGGCGATTCTGTTTCAAAATTTGAATATGAATGGAGCATAAAGGTAAAAAGTCCCTCCATAAAGTAGTAGGGACTAAATTCGTAAAGAAAAAGAAAATCAATCAGTCCATTACTCTTCCTATATATTAGACCTATTGATACTGTAGTTTACGATTAAAGAATTTAAAATTCTAAATCATAAATTATTTGTAATTTAGTACTCATAAATTTAAATCAGTACATGAAACGAGCAATTTTCCCAGGGTCTTTTGATCCATTAACCTTAGGACATTATGATATTATTAAACGTGGTGTAGATTTGTTTGATGAAATTGTCGTTGCTATAGGCATAAATGCTGAAAAGAAATATATGTTTTCAACAAAAAAGCGTAAACAATTTATAGAAGAAGCGTTTAGGGATTATCCTAAAGTAAAAGTGGTAACATATAAAGGATTAACTGTGGATTTTTGTAAAGAAATAGATGCTAAATTTATATTAAGAGGGTTGAGAAATCCAGCCGATTTTGAATTTGAAAAAGCCATTGCCCATACCAATAGGACACTTTCTAAAATTGAAACCGTTTTTCTATTGACTTCTTCGGGCACATCATTTATTTCTTCATCAATAGTAAGAGATGTAATTAGGAATAAAGGGAACTACAAATTATTGGTGCCTGAGAGTGTGAGGGTAGTGTAATTCTGTAAACAGTTTTCAGTCTTCAGTTCATGATTTTTAAACTATGAATATAAAACCATGGTATCTATTATAACTATGATATCAAAAGCATCTTTAGCACTTAACTCAATCGCTTTCTTTTGACAAAAACACCTCAGCCATCATACATCTGGCACTACCGCCACCACAAGTTTCTATGGTATCAATTGGACTAGATAATATTTCGCAATGTTTATGAATAGTATGTAGTTGTTTTTCAGTAAGCGATTTATGTGCCGCTTCACTCATTACCAAAAGTCTTTTGTTATCAGCACCAATAACTTGCAACATATTACCTGCAAAATGTGCTACTTGTTCTTCTGTAATGGCAATAATTTCTTTACCATCTTCTTTTAATTGTTTTAGTACATTTTTTCGCTCCTTTTTATTGTCAATACAATCTAGGCAAATAATAGCAAAAGTCTCAGCCAAGCACATCATTACATTGGTATGATAAATTGGTAAACGCTGACTATCAACTGTTTGATAAGCTGTGAATACTATTGGTGTATATTCAAAATCTTCACAAAATTCTATCAATAATTCTTCATCAGCCCTAGGTGATAAGGCACAATATACCTTCCTATTTTGCCTGTCTAAAGCTAAACTTCCTGTGCCTTCTAAAAATAAATTATCATTTTCAGCAGCAGTATAATCAACTATATTATTGATCACAAACCCTTTTGTTTCCAGTAATTCAAATATACTTTCTCTACGTTCAATACGTCTGTTTTCTGCAAACATAGGATAAATGGCTATATCACCATTTTCATGTAAAGAAATCCAATTATTAGGAAAAACCGCATCAGGTGCATCAAGATTCTCCATATCTGGTGCAATGATAACCTGTACACCAAATGTTCTTAATTTTTCTACAAAAACATCAAACTCTTCTTGGGCTCTGGCGTTTACAATACTATTTTTAAGGTGTAAATCTTCTTGAAAATAATTATTTACCGCCGTTTGTTCATTCATTCTGAAATGAATAGGACGAACCATTAATATGGTATTTGTTATTTGTTGCATTAAAAATATAGTATAATTTAACTCTGATTAAGCATTAGAAAATCTATTACGTGTTTAAACCCTCATTACCCCCGAGTACTCGGGGCCAATACATAATCCGGGTTTAAGAGGTCAAATCTAATATAAAATTCAATATTAAACCCGGCTTATAAAACCTTTTTTATTTTCTATTTAAAAAGTTTAACTTCGTAAAACTTAATTGCTCTAAAAACTAGCTATGAAAAAATTATTCTTGTGTGCTGCTTTGCTATTCGGCATCTTTGGTTTTACACAAAGTGTAAATTTAAAAAGCCCCAATTATTCAGAAATTAAGAAGAAAATTGTACAGGAAAATTCAAGTTTCTTCTATCCTAAATTAATTGAAAAATATAATAGTGCGGATTCCACTATGACTTTAAAAGAAAAAAGACATTTATATTATGGTTATATTCATCATCCTAAATATTCGCCTTATTCTCGATCAGATTATACAGATAGTTTAAGAATTGTTTTAAAAAAGAGAATGTATTCACCTATAGATCTTCAAAAAGTAGCAACCTATGCCGACTCATTATTAATTCAGAATCCATTTAATTTGAAAGCAATCCATTATAAAATATATGCTTTTAACCAGTTAGGAGATGCGGTAAACTTAAAAAAAGAATATGCAAAAATGAGAATGCTCACTGATGCCTTGTTAAGTTCTGGTGATGGATTGACAAAAAAAACAGCTTTTTATGTAATTAGTCCAACGCATGAATACAGTTTATTAAATATACTAGGTTATGATTTTGGCGGTAAACAAAGCCTTATTGAACATTATGATTACCTTACTTTAAAAGAAAATGATGAGGATATTGAGGGATTATATTTTGATGTTAGTGCAAGTTTAGAGCATATGAATAACTTATTCAAAAATTAAAATACCATCTATAAAATATAAACGTTTTAAGATTATTAACAACGACTCCCGATAGCAATCGGGATGAAAATTTTTAAACAATTACTCATGAGAATTTTAAAAACATTATTTTTTTTAAGTCTAATTATCCTAAGTTCTTGTGCTGAATTACAACAAGTAGTAAATGAATTACCCAAAGAAGGTATAAGCAATACAGACATTGCCAGCGGTTTGAGACAAGCCTTAGATAAAGGTATAGACAAACAAGTAAAAAATTTAACGATAGAAAATGGTTTTTACAAAAACGATTTGGTAAAAATAGGTTTACCCGAAGAACTTCAAAAAGTAGATAAGGCCTTAAGAGATATAGGTTTAGAAAGTTTAGCCGAAGAAGGTATTAAAGTATTGAATCGTACTGCAGAAAATGCGGTAAAAGAAGCAACGCCAATCTTTGTAGATGCTGTTAAAAATATAACTTTTACAGATGCTAAAAATATTTTATTAGGTAATGACAATGCTGCTACTGAATTTTTAAAAACTGGCACTTCTAATGCATTGTATGATAAATTTCATCCCATAATCAATCAATCTTTTGCAGAAGTTGGTGCAGATAAAATATGGACAAACTTAATTAACAAATACAATAGCATTCCATTTGTAAAAAAAGTAAATCCTGATTTAACTGACTATGTAACACAAGAAGCTCTACAAGGTGTTTATACCATGATTGCCGTTGAAGAAAAAGACATTAGAACAAACTTATCTTCAAGAACAACTGATATTTTGAAAAAAGTTTTTGCCTTACAGGACTAATTTTTTTGATAATCCCAAATTATAATAAAGCATACATATTATTTTATAAATCTTATAAAAATACATGCAGGTTTCATTTGTCAATACATCTAGAGTTTGTACTTTTGGCAAAACCAACTAGTACATGAAAAACACAAAATACGTTTTCGTTACCGGAGGCGTAACTTCATCACTCGGTAAAGGCATTATAGCTGCATCTTTAGCAAAACTATTGCAAGAAAGAGGCTATTCTGTTACGATCCAAAAATTAGATCCTTATATCAATATTGATCCGGGAACCTTGAATCCCTACGAGCATGGAGAGTGTTATGTTACGAACGATGGAGCCGAAACTGATCTAGATCTAGGTCACTACGAAAGGTTTTTAAACATCCCAACTTCACAAGCCAATAATGTTACTACCGGTAGAATTTATCAAGCCGTAATTGATAAAGAACGTAGAGGTGATTTTTTAGGAAAAACAGTTCAGGTTATCCCGCATATTACAGATGAGATTAAACATCGTATTCAAATTTTAGGGAATACAGGAGAATTTGATATTGTTATTACTGAGATTGGTGGTACCGTTGGTGATATTGAATCTTTACCTTATGTTGAAGCCGTTCGTCAGTTAAAATGGGAACTCGGTGAAAACAATGCCATTGTAATACATTTAACTTTAATACCTTATTTGGCTGCTGCCGGAGAGTTAAAAACTAAACCGACACAACATTCGGTAAAAATGTTAATGCAAAGTGGGGTAAATCCAGATGTACTGGTATGTAGAACAGAACATCATTTATCAGACAGTATTAAAAGAAAACTGGCATTGTTTTGTAATGTCCATAAAGATGATGTGATAGAATCTATAGATGCTGATACCATTTATGATGTACCTAATTTTATGTTTAATGAAGGTTTAGATAAAGTTGTGCTAAAAAAATTGACTCTTTCAGCTGATAGAAAACCAAATTTGAATGCTTGGAATAACTTTTTACAAAAGCATAAAAATCCAAAACATACAGTTGAAATAGGTTTGATTGGTAAATATGTTGAATTACATGATGCTTACAAATCAATTTCAGAATCTTTTATTCATGCTGGTGCAGCAAACGAAGTAAAAGTAAATATTCGCTGGATACATTCTGAAGAGCTTTCTAAAAAAAATGTGCCAGAAAAATTAAAAGGATTACATGGTGTGTTAGTTGCTCCTGGTTTTGGAGAACGTGGTATAGAAGGAAAAATTGAAGCCGTAACATATGTAAGAGAACATAATATTCCTTTTTTAGGTATTTGTTTAGGAATGCAAATGGCGGTTATTGAATTTGCAAGAAATGTTTTAGGCTTAGAAAATGCCAACTCAACTGAAATGGATAGCAGTACTAAATATCCTGTAATTAGTATAATGGAAGCACAAAAAAATATTACTGACAAAGGAGGAACTATGAGACTTGGTGCCTGGGATTGTAAATTAGAGAAAAATTCAAACGTTTTTAAATCTTATCAAACTGAATTAATTAGCGAACGTCATAGACATCGTTATGAGTATAATAATGAATACTTAAAACAATTTACAGATGCCGGATTAATAGCAACAGGAGTAAACCCTGAAACGAATTTGGTCGAAATTATAGAGCTACCTAACCATCCTTGGTTTGTTGGTGTTCAATACCATCCTGAATATAAAAGTACGGTATTGAATCCGCATCCTTTATTTGTTTCTTTTGTGAAGGCATGTTTGCTTTATAAAACATAGAAGTTTTTACACTTCTATGCTTAAATAATTCTATTTATTAGGCCTTTACCCAAATTCTACCTTTAAACGCATCATCAACAGGCGTACTAAAGACATGGTTAAAATAATTACTCATTGTCTTTACTCCTATTCCGGTTATTACGCCTAAAATATGATTCTCGGTATAACCAGCCGCTAAAAAATTTGTTATATCTTCTTGAGAAGGATTCCCTCTTTTTGAAGTCATTGCTCTAGTAAACAAACTCAATGCTTTAAATTTAGCATCTGCTATTGCAGTATTATTACGAATAGCGTCTGTTACTTCAGATGGTACATTGGTCATTTTATCACCCACAAAACTATGTGCTGCCATACAATACTCACAATTATTTTCATAGGCTACTGATAAGAAAACAACTTCTTGCTCAGGTGGTGTAAAACCGGCATTTGTTCTAAAAGTATTATAAGCAGCAGCGTAAGCGTCTAATAATGCAGGATTATTTGCCATTAATCCGTACATGTTCGGAATCATGCCAATTTTGTCTTTCGTGTTTTGCATGATTTCGCTTGAAATCGGATTTGCAGTTTCAATTGTTTTTGTCTCTAAAGACATCGTTTTTAATGTGTTCATAATGTTATATATTAAATTAATGATTTAAGATAGTTATTGTTTTGATCTTTTATTGATAATTAAATAGTAGAAGAAGCCCAAGGCAAATAAAAAATGTAAGGTTGAAAACATATATCCAAGTGAATTCATCACTCCTACAGATGCACCTTTAAATGTTAAAAAGCAATCGATTGCATGAAATAGTAAATTTGCCGTGAGTATAGCTTTCACGCCAATTGAATGAATGTCTAGATTGCGACTTAAATAACTTAAGATTCCAAAGGACAACAACATAGAACCAACAGTACTTGCCATCAACAAACCATCTGAATCTAAATTTACAGCTATCATATTAAAAATAAATAAAGGCATAAGCAACATTCCAATTCCAAATGGAATGAACATAATGGCATTGATAATAAAAAAAGATTTGAGAGTCATAATATTATAATTTTGGTTTATATATTTATCTAAGCATTCGCTTAGTATTGAAATAAATTTTTTTATATATTTTTAAATGTTACTTCAATAAAGTCATCTAACTGCTTTTTGCCCAACATTTTTGAAGCCACTGATAATCCTTGTAATGCAACAATTAAGTAATTAGCTTGCTTATTAATAGTTTCTTTGCTTTTAATGGTATTAGTCGCTAATTTTTTAAAAAATGTATCTCGAATAAGCGTTGAGAATTGCCCAATCTCATTTACAACTTGTTCATTGGCTTTGCCACCCAATTCATTTATTGTATTTGTTAAAAGACAACCTTTATAACCTTCAGTATCTTTTACAAATTTTAAAAAATCTTTAAAATATTTTTTTATACTATTAACACCATCATTAGAATTGATCAATTTATTTAAAATCTCTTTTGTTGCTTTTGTTTTATAATATTTAACACTTTCTAAAAAAATTCCATCTTTATTAGTAAAGCTTGCATAAATAGAAAATTGATTGATTCCCATTTCACGTTCTAAATCTCTAACAGAGGTGGCTTCATATCCTTTTTTCCAAAAAGTATGCATTGCTTTTTCGATAACCTCTTCTTCAATATATGATTTCTTTCTTGGCATAATTTAAATAAAACACAAATCTAAGCAATTGCTTTGAAATAGTCGCACAAATTATATTTCAATTACATAATTTACATAAAAAATTAAATAAGCTTTATAATCTCTTTAAAATCAGAGCGTTCGTGATGGTCAGGATCATAATGTACATAAATTATCTTACCTTCTTCATCAATTAGATAAGTAGCAGGAACCGGTAGTGTATTGCTATTTTCAGTGTTATATTTTGCAATTATTCTTTGTGTAAATCCGAAATTATTGCTTACATTTTCTTCATTTACGGTAAAAGCTACTTTATAATTTTCCATAATACTATTATCAACATCATGGATAATAGAAAAGGTGGCCTCCAGTTTTTCAGTTGTTTCCTGTATTTTTTCAACTTTTTCAGGAGTTACTACAATTACAAATAGTCCTTTTTTTGAAAGTTCTTCTAAATTTTCTTGTAATGAAGCTAAGTGTTTTCTACAATAAGGACACCAATTTCCTCTATAAAACACTAAAATAATTTTCTTGTTTTTTAATATTTCAGTAGAATTTATTTTTGTATCAAATTGATCAATACCGGTAATTTCTGGAGCCTTATCTCCTACTTCTAAATGTTCAGTATCTATTTGTGCCACAACACAAAAGGAATACAATAAAAAAATTAATAAAATACTATTTTTCATGATGTGCTATTTATGTTATTAGGTAGACGTAATTAGATAAAACGCTTACAAAGGTATTATTTTAATGTTTTTTTATTATCCGTTTTTAACGGTTAACAAACTGATAATATTCTAAAGCATCTTTAAGAATACCAGGCTGCTATTGGTTTTAACAAGAAATTATAATACCTTGCAACTATATACGATATAACCACAATAAGGTTATACTAACGTTGTACCCAATTAAAAAAAACCCGTGCATATGAAACACGAATGGAGAAAAAAGGAAAAAACAGTTTATTTACCAAAGAATAAACCTGAACTTATTGATATTCCTGAATATAAATTTATAACCATAAGCGGAGAGGGAAATCCGAATAGTGATTTTTTTTCAGAATGTATCGGAGTTTTATATAGTTTAGCCTATGCTATAAAAATGAACCTAAAGAAAACGGAAAATACACCGAAAGATTATAACGATTGGACTGTTTATCCGTTAGAGGGAATTTGGGACATTTCCGAAAAGGCAAAAGAGAATTTTAATGGACAAATAAATAAAGATGATTTAGTTTTTGATTTAATGTTACGACAACCCAATTTTGTAACTGACCAGTTTTTTAATGAAATGCTTGAATTTGTGAAAAATAAAAAACCACATAGACTTTTGGAAAGCCTAAAATTCGAAAAAATAATTGATGGAAAATGTATTCAAATGATGCATATTGGTAGTTATGATAATGAACCTGCAACTTTTGAAATAATGGAGAAATTCGCAAACAATCAAGGATTAGTTCGTAAATCAAAAAATCATCGTGAAATTTATCTAACGGATTTTAGAAAAGTACCAGAAGAAAAATTAAAAACTGTTTTAAGATTTCAATTGGAAAATTGAAATTAACTATGAATAAATATCGAGTAGGTAAAGGGGAATCTCACCCCTAAACCTCTCACAGAACCGTACTTGATGCTCTCACATCATACGGCTCTTCAAAACCTAGAATTTGTGTGTATCCCACAAATCCTGCTGCGATTAATCGAATCATCCTCCGAAAAGTTGTAAGAATTAATCACTTAATGGTCTTGCTAACCCCTTCGCTACGTCTATGTTTCCATAAACATCTCCTAGATACTTTTCGCTACTACGAGTTAGTCTGCCACTCCCATCGTGTATTGGTACTCTTGGGCTTGCTCATTCGAGGTTATGCCCGTCTCCCTTTACACCACAATAGAAGCTTCTCCTGTTCCGTGTTTGAGCAGTAAGTAAAGCTCCTGCCCTCTTTATGCCGATTGCCGTACAGACAATAAGTGAGTTACGCTCTCTGTACTCTATCTCGCAAGACCGCTGTATCCATTGATTTTGACAATACTAAAGTTGTTTACGACACCTCTACGAGGGTTCATTCGCATCTCATTCAGCTTCTTTACTCCCACCATAGCTAAACTCTGCAAGCTTCACAGCTGACAGGCTAACCTTTAACCTAGTCGCTCAGTACCAACCCGTGAAAGGTAAGCACCACTAGGCGGTTTGACCAATATGCTCATACATCTTAGCCGAAAGACCATAACTTTGAAGATGAGGCTCCTAAGTCATCCTTTCATCTCAAACACAGTTCTGTTACTTGTTTTCAAAGAACTAATTCTTATCTTGTATCCCCAAGTAACGCAGGACACACAACTGGGTACAATAACTAAGCGTTCAATAACTAAGCGTTCGTGTGGTGCGAAGCACCCAACATGAACGCCGTGTTGCTCTATTATGGATTTTTCGTAAAGTTTATGTAATTGGGATAGTATTTTTTTAGCCGTATTTTTTCAATTTTGCTT
>Ga0209633_10004193_pt1 | contig 13028 bp, 15 predicted proteins | sample Cruoilmetagenom1_FD_187290 | JGI IMG/M metagenome (GOLD analysis project Ga0209633, IMG submission 187290) | Oil polluted marine microbial communities from Coal Oil Point, Santa Barbara, California, USA - Sample 1 (SPAdes) (version 2) | ecosystem: Environmental > Aquatic > Marine > Oil seeps ... | reverse complement strand
AAGACTCTGTATCCATTTTAAGTACGGTCCTACGAAAGCAAACATAGAAAATGCTACACCTTTATTGTAGTGCAGTTCCAAGTCTATACACTCACCTGCCCTGTAATATCCCTCAACAAAAAGCATTTTAATATTTTGATCAATAATGAATGTACCTATGGCAACAAGTAAAAAAATAAAGAACGCGCGCATTAAACAAGCGCACCTTTAAAAAATGTTTTACACTCTTCCATCATTTCTTCAAGCACTTTCTCGTCTTTACCTTCAAGAAGAAGACGGATCTTGTTTTCAGTACCGGAATATCTGAAGAGGTGACGCATTCCTTTAGATTCAACTTTTTCTTTGAGCACATCAAGTCCCTCTATCTCATCAAAAGATCTTTTCTCTTCAACAAGCAAATTAACCAGCATTTGAGGATAGGACTCATAAGGGTTAAACACTTCACTTGCTTTTTTCCCTGTACCGACAAGATAGGCTAATGCTTGCAATGCACTTGAAATTCCATCTCCGGTCTTTGCATAATCTGAGAAAATAATATGTCCACTCTGTTCACCACCAAAATTAATCCCCTCTTTCTGCATCATTTCAACCACATTTTTATCACCCACTGCAGCACGATGCAAGACAAGTCCTTCAGAAGAGAGATATTCACCCATTCCTTCATTACTCATGACAGTAGCAACCATACCATCACCTTTTAGCGTACCTTGATTTTTTAAATGTACCGCCAAAACAGCCATAAGTTTATCACCATCAACCACATCACCTTTCTCATCTACTATAACCAGTCTATCTGCATCACCATCAAGTGCTATTCCTACATCGGCACGCTTATCAAGCACTACTTTAGCAAGAGTCTCAGGAGCAGTAGCACCGCAACCTTCATTGATGTTAAAGCCATTTGGCTCATCTCCTATCACAACAACTTCTGCACCAAGTTCATTTAATATAGTTGGCCCGATAATATATCCTGCTCCATTTGCACAGTCAATGACTATACGTTTCCCTGCCAAAGTCAAAGGTCTAGGGAAAGAGTTTTTAATATGCACAATATATCGTCCGATAACATCATCAATTCTTTTCGATTTACCTATATCTTTATCTGTTGCCTGGGCAGCTTCTATAGCCTCTTCATCTTCGTAGATAGCTTCTATCTGTATCTCTTTGTCACGATTAAGTTTATTTCCTTCACAGTCAAAGAACTTTATACCATTGTCAAAATAAGGATTATGGCTTGCAGAGATCATAATTCCAGCATCACAACGCATATTTTCAGTTAAGAACGCAATAGCAGGAGTCGGCATAGGTCCAATCTGGATCACATCAAAACCTACGGCAGTTAAACCCGATACGATGGCATTTTCTATCATATACCCGCTACGTCTGGTATCTTTCCCTACCAGTATCCTATTTGTTTTAGAAAATTGTCTAAAATATATACCTGTTGCCATAGCCAAACGCATGGCATTGACTGCACTTACTTTTTTGCCTGCTTTTCCACGCACGCCATCTGTTCCAAAAAGTGTCAAAATAATTTCCTTAAATAATATTCCTTTATTTTAACGGAAATATGATTAAGCACACCAACTGACACGACAAAAATGCCTGTTTTATATAGACTTAATATATTTTTAATCTTTTTTTAGGTATTATTCGCGAACTATTTTCACTCTACAACTAAGTGATAACAACAATTTAAAAGGAATCAACCTATGGCAAACAACAAATCAGCTAAAAAACGTGTTTTACAAACTGCTGTAAAAACTGAAAGAAACAGATATTACAGAACAAGAATCAAAAACATTGTTAAAGCAGTACACGAAGCAGTAGAAGCAGCAGATACAACAGCTGCAGCAACAGCATTTGCAACAGCAAACAAACAAATCCACGCACTAGTGAGCAAAGGTTTCATCAAGAAATCAACTGCATCTAGAAAAGTAAGCCGTCTTCATAAAATGGTAAACAAGATCGAAGCTGCATAAGTAGTTTTTGACTCTATAGCGACCTTGTTCATGCGACAGGTCCTATTGTATATTCTTACAATCCAACACAAAGAACGCCTATGTTCAAAGAAAAACTCCAACCCTTTATCAAGAGACATAATGAAATTACTGAACTTTTAAGTTCTCCAGACATTGCAAGTGATATTTCTCGCATGACAGAACTCTCCAAAGAGCAGTCAGGTCTTAATGATCTTGTTGAAAAAGCAAAACTCTACATCGAAACAGCCGACTCCATAGAAGAGAATAAAGAACTTCTAGGAGATGCAGAACTTGGTGATCTTGCAAAAGAAGAACTTTCCGAACTTGAGCCCATGCTTCCTGAACTTGAAAGTGAAATAAAGATCCTTATGCTTCCCAAAGACAAAAATGATGACAAAAACATTTTACTTGAGCTCAGAGCAGGGGCAGGAGGAGATGAAGCAGCACTTTTTGTTGCTGATGTTTTCCGTATGTATTCACGTTATGCAGAACAGGCTGGATGGAAAATAGACATCATGAGTACCAGCGATGGTACAGCAGGTGGGTACAAAGAACTTATCGCACAAATATCGGGCGAAAATGTATATGCAGAACTTAAGTACGAGGGTGGCATCCACCGTGTACAACGGGTACCAGACACAGAGACACAAGGACGTGTACACACTTCAGCCATCACCGTAGCTGTCATCCCAGAAGTAGATGATGTAGAAGTTGACATCAAGCCAAACGAGATAAAGATGGATACCTACCGCTCAAGTGGCTGTGGTGGACAGTCGGTCAACACCACAGACTCTGCTGTACGGTTAACACACCTCCCTACAGGCATAGTTGCAGCCATCCAAGATGAAAAGTCACAACACAAGAACAAAGCCAAAGCCATGAAAGTACTAAAAGCAAGAGTGTATGAACATATGTTACAAGCTAGCCTAGATGAATCTGCTAGCCAAAGAAAACTCCAAGTAGGTTCAGGTTCACGCTCAGAGAAAATACGTACCTACAACTACCCACAAAACAGACTCACAGACCATCGCATAGGACTAACACTTTATGCATTAGATGATATCATGAGTAACGGTAGTCTCAAACTTGTCTTTGAACCACTGATGGCACATGCAAAAACAGAAGCCATCACAGAAGCTGGTCTATAATATTCTAATTTAAACAACCAAAGGAAAACTATGCATAAATTTTCATTGATTGGTAGTGTTTTGCTTTCAATATTTCTACTTATCTCAACCCTTGATGCCGTAGAACTTAACTGGGAACACAATTATAATAACGCTCTGGCAACAGCCAAAAAAGAGAAAAAAATGGTTTATCTTTTTATAGGGGCTGACCAATGCAAACATTGTGACAGGTTTAAAATACAAACACTTTCAAATAAAAAGCTCATAGAAGAGATGGAAAAAGAGTATGTGCTGCTCTATATGTCAAGAGACCAGCATAATATTCCTGATGGATTTGAAAAATATGGTGTACCTATGCACTATTTTTTGACTCCCCAGGGTAAAATTATTGCTGAAGTACAAGGCAGCAGAGAACTTGAAGGCTGGTATGATGTACTGGATGAAATTGAGTTAAGGAAAGAGAAGTAAATGACTACCTTTAAAAAACTGCAAGAGAGCGATAACATCCAAGAGCTTATAAAAGCAACCTTTGACGTAGACCTTGCACTGACTGGCAACTGGGGTTACACAAAAGAGAAGGCGACCATTATTGAATCCCGGCAAGAAGGTATGCCACTCTCCCAGCTGGAACATATGATCACCTCAATACGTGCTTACCTTGAGATGAATATCACTCAAGAGCAAGAGAACAGATACGGTGGCATAAACGCGAATGAAAGAGCAAGAGAAGAGAGCAGAAGTGAAGAAGGTATTTTCAACAATGTGACCTATGAAATTACTGCCATGAAAGAAGACCTCTACACTGCATTCATAAAAGAGTACAAAGAGGGTTATGGGAAAGAAGATTTTGATCTGAACGAACATTTTAAAAGAAGACAAGAGGCTACACTCACCCGTGAAATTGTACATTACTTTGAAGTGAGCTCTGTCCAATAAGCTTCAAATAAGTACCAGAAAGATTTGATATCCTCGTGGAGCTAAATAGCCAAGTACAATGATATTTATGTGAATTAGTAGGTGTTGTACAAGAAGGGTATTTGCAACCCCATATCAGAAGATATGAGGCAATAGAAAAGAAACTATTACTCAGTTGCCTCATTTACAGCTGAGTTCATAGCATCTTGTGCCTTAAGGAGTACACCTTTTGATGCTTCATCTGTTACATCAATAGAACTCATCCAATTATATACTGCCGGGTAAGCTAAGTGTGCTTCTTTCTCACCTTTTACTTTATACATATAGAATGTACAAGGAGCAAATGCACCTGCTTCAGGGTGAGTCTTAGAGACTTCAAAGATCACCGCTACTTTACAAATAGAGTACACATCAAAAAAGTCATATTTATCATTTCCAGCTGCTGCATAATCAGTACCTAGTTTGTTAAATCCTGCCAAAACGAAACCTGCTGTTTCAAGACCTGCTTCCATCTCTTCCTGAAGCCCATCTAGTTCATCCTCTACCTCGTCTTCTTCCACATCCATCTCATAAGTAAATCTCTTAATAAGATCACCTTCTGGTTTTGCAATTTTATAAGAAAGTTCTTCAAACTTACCGTTTGGCATTGCCTTTGCCAAAACATCTGCAACTTCTTTCATGTAAGCAGCAAGATCAGCATTATCTGCAGGAATACCAGTGATTTTTGCAATACCAGCAGCAGCCATTGATGATACAGAAATGGTTTTTTCACCTTTTCTGGTAAAAATAGACATACTTAGCGGTGTAAACAGAGCAATTTCCGGATACTTTTTTGCCAAATTAGTCACTGCTTCTTTTTTATGAAGTGTCATCAGGTTGTAAACATCATGTGTATGTGTTTTGAACTTAGCTTCAAATGCCTTGTTCATATCATTGTTACCGGTAATGTAAAAACCTGCATCTTTGAATGCTTGTTCTATCGTTTTTCCGGTTACTTTACCACCGTTATTGTCTGCCGTAAATATACGGATATCCTGTGCGGCATTAAGTGCCATTCCAAAAGTAAGCACCAATGCTGCTGCTAAAACTTTAAAATTAAGTTTCATTTTGTTTCCTTAAAGTTGATTTTCTATCAATTATCATAGCCAAAAAGCTATTATAGTTTACTTTTTCCATTCTTTATGCATTGTTATAAGCTGGTGTAAATCAAAAGTGTTACATTATCTAAATTGACACAGAACTATTCAGAGTCTCTTTTATTATTTCTTTGCCATTTTATTTTTAAGATAATTAATATTTTTTTGTGTATTTTTTGTAGAGGGGTGTTCTTTCCCTAATTTTTTTTCTTGTATCTTTAAAGCTTTATTCAATTCATTCAATGCTTCCTGGTCTTTCCCCTGCTTGTAATACACTAAACTTATATTGCTATATGTAGTGGCTATTTGAAGATGGTTCTTCCCTAAAACTTGTTCTCGTATTTTTAAAGTCTTGGCGTAGTGATCAAGTGCCTCCTGGTATTTTCCAAGATTTTTATATACTAAACCCATATTACTATATGTAGTGGCCACTGAAGCGTGGTTCTTTCCAAAAACTTTTTCTGATATTTTTAAAGCCTTTGCGTAGTAATCAAGTGCCTCCTGGTACTTACCCTGCTTACGGTAAACCCCACCGATATTATTATACGTAATAGCTCTTGAAGGATGGTTCTTTCCTAACATTCTCTCTTGTATCATCAAAGCATCAAAATTGTATTCCAATGCTTTGTCATACTTTCCAAGCTTCCCCGCGTAATATCCTAAAATACCATAATCTATAGCAACATCTTTACTTAGTCTACCGTTTTCTTTCAAATCATCATCCAATTGCTTGAGAGAATATCGCAAAGCACTCTTGTAGTCACCTTTTGCTTTACATTTCTCTGCAAGAATATAATTTGTATTAGTTGCCGATAATAGTGTCATCCAGAGAAACAGAACACTAATTAATATCTTTTTCATTACTTATCCTTAAATTAATTTCAGTATTTTAGTATTAATATCTTTGATATTTGGTTAGTAAGTAGTTGCATATGTAGTTATTTGAGGATAGCCGTTAATCTAAAAGATAAATATCATCACCTTCTTTAATACTTCCCGACTCTAGAACCTTTGCAAAGATACCTCTATCATCTTTAAGTAGTTTTGGTAGTTTGGCATCTATCTTTGTAAAACTTTTACAGAGTGTGCAGTGTTGACTTATTTCTAAAGTAACATTAGCTATTTTAAGTCTCGTTCCTGCTTGTAAATGGTATGGATTGTAGTCTATAAGTAGATTTTCGCCCAAGGCACCATAGGGTACATCAATACCATGGTTTTTTGCAAGCGCATAGCTGTCTAAAGAAGCGATAAGAACCGATCTTTCACTATCTTTGTTGTAATGTTTGTCTTTTACAATACCTTTTTTATCCAGTTGTACCTCTGAAGCAGGAGTAGCTCCATTGACAGTAGAATAAAATAGTGAAGAAACATTGCCTACTTTAGTCATTTTACCTACTTTTACTCTATATCATTGTAAGCTTTACTGCTAACCATCTTCAATGTTTCAAGGAATTTGCTTTCATCCCTGTAACCTACTTCATCATATACAAGTTCTCCATTTTGATCAAAAAACAGACAACTTGGATACATGGGGTAGCCAATTTCTTTTGCAAACTTAAGCTTGCTGACTTTAAAACCATCAAAAGAGACAAGTCCTTCATCTCTAACATTAATATCTACAAAAATAAAATCTTTTTTCAAAGTTGCTATTACCATGTCATCATCAAAAGTCCACTCTTGCATTTTGAGACAGTAATTACATCCTGTTATATGCAAAAAAACCAAAATATGTTTATTGGTTTTTTTTGCTTCAACTACAAGTTGATCAAGATTGACGTCATTAGCAAAAGTCATGCTAACAACAGTCAAAAGCATGAGTATAAGTCTTTTAATATACACTTATTTTACGCTGCCTCTTTTTCTACTTTTTCTTCTTCATCTTCTTCTTCGTCTTCCTCATCGTCACCATTTTCAGCACTGTAATCGATCAGGTCATCTTCATCATACATCTCTAGCTCTTCATAAGATCTAAAGACATTTCCTGGGCTAAGAACATAGTACAGATCTTTATCTCTAAACTCATCCAGAGTAACTTCTTTTGTAATAAAATCTGCGATAACGCCATCTTCCATTTTCTCAAGAACTCTGTCTTTAAGCAATGCAAAGTATTGCACAGCCTCATCTGCAGCTGTCTTATCTGTGATGAATCCATGTCCTGGAACCAGATAATTCCACTCTCTAGATTTGATTGCATTCAATGCATTGATCTGACCAATAACAATACCGTCTCTGTTTGAAGTTACCCTACCATTCATAACGACATCAGCAACTAAAACAACTTTATCATCCGGCAAATAGAGGAACCAGTCTTCTTCAGAGTGTGCATACCCGACTTTAACATACTCCATCTTTACACCAGAGATCTCAAATTCGGTTGTATCTTCAAATGCTTCATCCACTTTCACAAGTACTGTTTTTCTAACAGCATTCTGATAAAGTGCCTTGATCATTCTTGTTTGCATACCCGGATAGTCTTTTCCGTCTATATGTCTTGGACCGTAATAGTTCTCGTTAATAGATTCAGGACCAATGATTTTAGCACCATGCACTTCTTTGTAATAGTTGTTCCCCAGCCAATGATCATCATGTTCATGACTAACAATAACTGTTTTCACTGGCATATCTGCAATTTTTTTCATTTCTGCATAGGCTTGCTCTGCAAACTTGTATGAAGGTCCAGTATCCCATGTTATCCACTCAGTATCACCTTTGATATAACAAGAGTTTGACATATCTCCGGCATTCTCTTTTGTTGGCATTTCCATAGCACCAAAGTAACACCACACTCTTTCACTGACCTGTACCGGCTTTAAGTTATAGTCCCAATCAACACCACCACCATCACGAGATGGTACCCACTCATTGAGAATAAAATTTCCATCGACATCAAGCTTATGCTTTTCTGCTGGTGTAGTTGATTTATTGAAAATAAATGGCATTGACACAACAAATGCCCCTACCAATAAAATACTTAATATACTTTTCATAAAGTATCCTTATTTAATTTTTTTCTTATCCGTCACTGTTTTACCATGATTATCAGTAAGAGCAAATGCCAATTCATCACCTTTTTTAGCACCAGTGAATGAGAATTTAACCAGTGGGTTTTCTGCCATGAATCCACTTGTAGTTGCTTCAAAAACAACTTTTTCACCTACTGTTCCAAGTATATATGTGATATATTCAGCTTCAATTTTCTTTTTCTCTGCTTCTTCTGTGTCCGCCATGAGACTTTTAAACATTGCTTTTACTTTAACAACACCATCTTTTTCTTTTGCTTTAATTTTCATTTTACCCATTTTGTATCCTTTTTTATTTTTTATTTATATATTTTTTCTTATGTCCTGTGGTGGGAAGTAAATCAACCTCCACAACCACCAATAGATACATCAATCTCTTTTGCAAGTGTATACAATGTTCCGTCCTTAGCTTTAGCTACGATCGTAACTACAGCCGTTTGTCTCATTTTGATTCTAAATGAATAATCTACCTTTTGACCTTCTGGCACTGAAAACACTACAGTTGCAGCTCTTGGGTTTGCATCTTGGAAAAGTGCAATTGTTTCAATATCTAGATCTGTAGAAAGTGTAATAGGAATTGATCCACCATTTTCAGCTAGCTTTGGAGCTACGAATTTGATCTTGTCTGTAGTCTTTAATTCACCATCTCCAAACATTGCCTTAATAGCATCAGCAGATTTTTCCGCTTTCCATGCATCTGGCTTAGTCTCTCTAAAGTTTACCGCATGTAGATTTGTCATTGGTGCAAGAACTGCAGCTGCTGCTACAAGTCCCAGGTTTAAAAATTTTCTTCTTTCCATTGTGTTTCCTTTAATTTTAATTTGGTTTACAAGAGAAGTTACCTTCTTCTTGCAATAGTTTATTGACTGATTGTGAAGTAAATGTGTATTACACTTATTTACTTGCACCGACCATATAGTCAACAATCTCTTTAATGTCCGCATCATTCAGGTCCATGTTGCCGCCTTTTGGAGGCATACCACCTGTACCTTTGATAGCATTCACAAGCACTTTATCCATACCTTTTTCCATTACAGATTTCCAAGCATTGGCATCACCAACAGCTGGAGCACCCATCTTGTCCGTTGCATGACAAAGCTTACAAGAAGCATCATACATCTTCTCAGCTTTAGATACGCTTCCCCCTTCTTTTTCAGGTGGCAGGTCTCTTGCATATGCATATGGAGGTACAACATCTTTCATCTCGTAACCTATTTTCATTAGCGTAGCTTCAGTTTTACCATCTTTACCGCCGGGATCTTTACAATCTTTCATACATCTTGTACCAGCACCAATATTTTTAGCACGATCAGCAAAGAATGCTCTTATGTCTTCTTGAGCATTAGGTCCATCGATATTTGGATAAAACCCTTTAGCATTGGCAAGAACTACTTTCATAAGTTTTTCTTTGTTCAAGACATACTCATCATCCATCTCTTCACCATCGATCTCTATCTCATTTTGAGCTAGAATATACGCAGTAATACCATACACTTCATCATTTGTTAAGCTTTTTGGATGTGCATACGGCATTGCATCTCTTATGTAGGTAAAGAGTGTAGTAGCAACAGGCCAGTATGTTCCAACTGTTCTTTTTGGTGCATCTGTATTTCCATAAACTCTTTGATTTTTAAGAGTGATTACAATTCCGTTTTCATCTTTATCTTGATTACCCCCAGCTAATTGTGGGTAGCCTTTTCCGCCACCACCAAACTCACCGTGGCAAACTGCACACTGTGCTTCATAAAGTTCATCACCAAGCTCTACTGAACCCTCACCTTCTGGCAAACCTGTACCATCCGGCAGGGCATCTACATCCCATGCTTTAATTTCATTTGCCGTAGCTGGTCTACCGAAGCTTACACCTTCAGTGCTCTGCTCATTGTATTTATACGCAGTGTAGTTACCCTTTTCTCTTGGATACGTTACACCACCGTCAATAGCTCCCGGTTTTGATTTGTAAATACTTGGTGCTGCAGACCTCGCAGCAGCCATAGCAAGCGTTGAACTCAATGCCAATGTCATACCAATAGTTACTAATTTACGATCTAATTTGAACATTACTTACCTCCCCCATATCACTTACTGCCCAGGTACAAATTGCATTTCTGTGGTAAACACCTTCAACACCAACAACAGCTTTTTCCTGGTTAACTGTCGGTTGAACATTCTTAGAGTCATCATAAGAACGACTTTGCAATAACAATGGCTTACCTTCGTATTTGTACATGTATGAGAATCTCGTCCAGGCTTTTGGAAGAACTAAACCTTTAAGATTTGCTTCAACCCAGTTTTTTCCACCATCAAAACTAATATCTACACCGTCAATAGTACCATGACCGCTCCATGCCAAACCTTCGATCTCAACTAGATCACCTTTTTCTAGGTCGGTCCATGGGATCTCAGGACATGGTGATGTAATGATAGAGTTTACTTCATTTGCATAGAAATGCTGTATCGCTTTTCCGCTAGCAGTTAATGCTGTATATTTAGAAGTTTCCTCTTTTGCATACCATGGTTTATCACCAAACTCTAATCTTTTTAGCCATTTTACACTAAGGTTGGCTTCCCAACCCGGTAACATTAAACGAACTGGGTAACCCTGCTCAGCACGTAGTGCTTCACCGTTTTGTCCCCAAACGATCATAGCATCATCCAATACTTTTTCAATAGGAACTGTTCTGCTCATCTCTGAACCGTCAGATCCTTCTGCAAGCATCCACTTTGCTTCTGGTTTAAGTCCAAGTTCATCAAGTATTGTTTTAAGACGAACACCTGTCCACTCTGCACAGGACATCATTCCTTTTACAAACTGTAAAGTACCAAACTGTGGACCTTTCCATTCTGCAGCAGAGTTTGACGGACATTCTAGAACTAGAATTCTACTCTCACTTGGATATCTCTTGAGTTGCTCTAATGTAAGTACAATTGGCTTCTCTACAAGTCCGTGTATCATCAGTCTAAACTTCTCTGGATCAACATGTGCCACACCATTGTGTGTACGTGTAAAGTGCAATCCGTTTGGCGTGATAATACCTTTTTGCTCATGCAATGGCGTCATAGATATAGCGGCATGCATATCTCCAGCTGAAGACATTAGCGCTGATGTTCTTCTGACAACATTATGCTCATATAGTGATGGTACACCATAAGGGTTCTTGTTACACTCATCACCTAAAGTAGTTCCCCACTTCACATGATGCATGATGTTTTCATCATCAGCAAGTACTGTGCTTGGTACCATAATACTGGTAGCAGCAACGGCACTGACAGATGCTGTTTTCTTAAAAAAATCTCTTCTACCCGAAGAGGTTAATTTTTCTTCTGTTTCTCTATTCAATTTTTCTCCTTTATATTTTGTATCAACACAGCTCAAGAATAAGCTCTTTTCTTTTTGTTGATAAACACTGTAGAATCTCTTCTCCAATATCTTCTCTATCTTGCCAATCTGACTCTTCGTGAATATTAAAAAGCTTTTTAAAATATTCATAATGACTATCGCCACTTGTGACTTTAAAAAAATAAAATCTTATGAAGCTGATGCCATTGATATCACTAATGGCAATTTTTTTATTCTCACTGTCTTGATACACCTCCTCTTTAATGTACTTTATAAAAAAGTCAGACTCTTTTAACCAGTTATACAGATTTAGATCTGAAGATTTTAAAAGATCATACGTCCTAGCCTCTTCCTCATCTAATTCTATCTGATAACTGTTTTCATCCAACTCAAATCTATCTAGCTCCTCATCATAAGTGACAAGCTCAAATTTTATTTGCATACAAAAATCCTAGGTTCCTGAATATTATGCTTTACCAGAAAGCATTCCGTACATTGTCATAGGTTTTAATGCATACACTTTCATTAACCAGAAGACCCATCTTTCCACTGTCGGGTCAAGTGGGAATGAAGGTGTTGGCGTAACAGTCCAGTCAAACTCAGCCATCATAACGGTACCGATATCTGTGATCAATGGACAAACCGTATATCCTGCATATTTAGCTTCAAGTGTTTTACCATTCATTAATGCAATCAGGTTGTCTACAAGCACTTTATACTGCTTTCTTATAGATCCACCTGTTTTTCCCATTGGAACTTGTGCAACATCACCTAAGGAAAATACATTCTCATATCTAATGTGCTGAAGTGTCTCTTTATTTACAGGTACCCAACCTTTAGCTGAACCAAGGTCTGATTCACCAATCTCTCTTGGTGCTAGCTGTGCCGGTGTGATGTGCAAGAAGTCATATGGCACTCTGATCTTTTCATGCTTAGGAATAACCTCAAAATCTTTCATAACAGGATCCCACGGACCTTTCTCTTGCCATTTTGAATCAAAAACAGCGATCTTCTTTTCTTTATCTACTTCTACAAGGTTGTGTCTGTAGTGCCATTTAAAGTCTTCTCTCTTAAACTGTTCAAGAATAGCATCATGGTATTCAGGTACACCGAACATCGCTCCACCATTTGGATAAAAGGTAAGTTCAGCGTTTTCTCTTGCACCTGCTTCTTTAAGTCTTGCATTTGCCAAATACATGATCTTTTTAGGAGCACCACCACACTTAATAGGTGTACTTGGATGAGTGAAAACAAATTTTGTTTTTTTACCAGATTTAGCTTGTTCTATATGCTTTTGCATAATATCCCAAGTTTTAGTAGCACCCTCAGCTGTATAGACAGAACATATATTATCACCCAAAGCCTTAAGAAGTTTTGTATTATCACCAGCTGAATAAGCACGACCAGCTTCCTCTAAACCTTTAATCCTCTCAAAATCAAGCTGTAGACCGGTTGCAATAATAAGGTAGTCGTAAGAGACAACTTGACCTTTATCTGTAGTCAATTTA
>Ga0209633_10004192_pt1 | contig 13029 bp, 10 predicted proteins | sample Cruoilmetagenom1_FD_187290 | JGI IMG/M metagenome (GOLD analysis project Ga0209633, IMG submission 187290) | Oil polluted marine microbial communities from Coal Oil Point, Santa Barbara, California, USA - Sample 1 (SPAdes) (version 2) | ecosystem: Environmental > Aquatic > Marine > Oil seeps ... | reverse complement strand
CATACTAATCTCAAAAAGTCCCCTTGCCCACATCCTATTTCAGCAATCTTTTTTTCATAAAGGGCATAGCGCACAATTAACTGGTCTGCCAGCCAGTTTATATATTCCTGGAACCTTTCGGAAAAATGTAAAGAATTTTCATAACTACCGGAATATTCCATAAGATCCGTATTAAAAGCGGAGTTGAATACATGGCCACAATCTTTACACAACGTAAGCTCAATATCACCTTTGGGAGTATTTAAGGCATCAACATGTTCCTCGCAAATCAAATTGCAATGAACAGGCACCTGACTAAGCGAAAGGAATATGGAATGATTCTTTGATTCACATATGGGGCAAGTATTTATCATGATTTTTCCTTTATATACTCTTGATATGTAATCTAATAAATTCTCCAGCCATCTAATACATTTTAGTGCCGGTTATTTGGCGTTCATGCATCATTAACAGTAATGATTTCGGGCTCTAATCCCATGCTTTCGAGTTGCTTTCTTATTTCCTCAGAATAAATCGGATTCATCACTATAACAATTTCCGGATTGTAATCTAACAAAAACTCTGGAGAAACAATTTTTTGCCCGGTCCCCGCCATATAGCTTCCCTGTCTGTGTGGATTGATATCTACTACGTATTCAATATCATTATATGAAATCTTTAAGGTTGTCAGAAATGCAACGCTTTTTGAGCTCGACCCCCAGAGGACCGCTTTAAGGCCCTTCTCCCTGATCTCATTTAAACGGTCCTGCCATGCATCTATCTTTTGCCTGCAATTTTTTGAGAAGTAGTCTATTTTATTCCCGAGATCTTCAATATCATTTTCAAGTGCAGGATAATCGGCGTTTCCGTTCCCATTAGGTCCGGCTTCAATCATCAGGTACTGATCGTCATAATCAGTCCATATGTCCCTTACTTCAAAACCGCTGCTATGGAACAGACGAGCGAGGGAGCCTGGGGAAAAATAAGAGCAGTGCTCATAATAAATATCCCAAAAGGCAAGCTCATCGAGAACGCGCGTAAATTCGGGTATTTGAAAAAATACTACAGCCTCACTTCCTATCTGCAGGGAATTCCTGACAGTTCTTATAAAATTTGAAGCGTCATGAATATGCTCAAGGGTCATCTTGCAGCATATAAAGTCAGTATTCAGAGTTCGATATTTTTCTCCATAAAAGTCGCTCACAAACGTTACGCACCCATCGCACGAATCGGAATGAGCCCTATTTAAAAGTCCTTCGCCACCATTGGAAATAGCAACTACGCTTGAGGGAATTTCCGGAATGTTGTAGCTTCTAGAGCCCTCATAAGCCGGGTCAAAACCAATGCCGTGGTTAGCCCCGAGCTGTACCAGAAGACTTATAAACTCGCCCTGTCCGCAGCCTATTTCTATAATATTTTTATTATGAAGACTGTACTGATCTATCAGAAACTCAGCCAGTCGATTAGAAAAACTATTAAATGTAGGGGAAAAGGACTGAGAGGACTCGTATTTCTCCGAATACTCATGCATGCTAGCGTTAAATGCATAGTTAGAGACAAACCCGCAAGACCAGCAGAACCCGAGTGCAATATTTCCCTTTGGATAATTTAAAGCCTGTTCCCTTGTGTTCAACAAAAGAACGCTATGGACAGGTATGTCCCGTACGTCATAAAATATTGCTACTTTTTTTGCGTAACAACCGGGACAACTAAGTTCTATGAAAGAATTTGGTGCTAGTAACTCGGCCGCCTTTGATTTCATCTGGATTTACCTCCTCTAAATTAAATATCGAATGATTAAAAACATCTAAATATCGAGCAAGTACTACTTAAATCAAGCTCAAATAAGGGACCTCTCTTGCATAATATCGGTCAGAAACTTTCTTTCTCCTAACGAATATCTATTGCAAAACCTGTTCTTTAAAACAGAGTATAGATAAAAGGAGCTACTGCAGAGCTCTGAGCAAATACGATTAGAAATCCGAATAGCAGTAAAATGAGAAGCATAGGAGTAATCCACCACCACTTGTTCTGAATAAAAAACTGAAGAAGCTCCCCGGCTATTCCCATTCTGTTGGTAATTCCCTTTAGAAACGACATAATTTATAGTTCCTCCCAAGTTTACAATTGATACAACAAATCAATTTATAAGTTTACTTTTATCGACTATATAATTGCCTATTACGAGTAAATCCATACCGCTTGCGTTAAAGGAATTGAAAGCCTCGGCAGGCGTGTTCACTATGGGCTCGCCCTTTAAGTTAAATGAAGTGTTTAATACGACAGGAACTCCCGTAGCGTCCCCTACGGATTCTATAAGCTTGTAGTACTTGGGGTTTAAATCTTTTATTACGGTCTGGAGCCTTCCGGTTCCGTCTACGTGTGTAATTGCCGGAAGTTTCGCTCGCTTATCTTCTTTAACATCTGTGACGTATAGCATAAAGCGTGCCGGATAGTGTTTTTCCGCATCCTCAAGGTCAAAATACTCACCAGCCTTCTCAACCAGAATCGAGGGTGCAAAGGGACGGAAAGGCTCTCTGAATTTGATCTTGACGTTGACTATATCTTTCATATCGGCACGGCTGGGGTCTGCAATGATGCTCCTGTTGCCAAGCGCCCGCGGGCCCCATTCAAAACGTCCCTGGTGCCAGCCAACTACTTTGCCGTCCAAGAGTCCCTGTGTAACCTGTTCTATAAGCTTGTCATCGTCCTCTATAAAATTGTAAGGTATGTCGTTTTCCTTTAGGAATTGCTCCGCGTCTTCAGGCGAATGCTCCTGACCCCAGTATGCGTGCTCCATGATAAAGTGCCGGGGTTTTCCAAGCAGTGCGTGATAGCCGTAGAGAGCAGCGCCCACGGCGGCCCCTCCGTCTCCTGCCGCGGGGTGAATGTATATCTCTTCAAAAGGTGTTTCTTTAAGTATGCGTCTGTTGGCGACGCTGTTTAACGCGCATCCGCCAGCCATACAGAGTTTGCTCATCCCAGTCTCTCTGTACGCGTAATTGGCCATCTTGACCATTATTTCCTCTGTAACTACCTGGATGCTGGCGGCTATATCGGCGTAGTACTGGTTCTGACGCCCGATCTCCTCGAAGTTAGGCGGTTTCTCCCCAAAATACGAAGGATAACCGCTAGTGGGTGTGAAAAAATTCAACCCTGAGTCTCTTGGTGAGCCGAATATCTTTTCGAAATTTTTATTAAACGTCTTCTCTGAAGAGTAGTGAAACGAGAAAAGATCCATATCGAGCTCAAACCCTCCGTCATCGTCCACTTTCACGGTCTCGTATACCCTGTCTACGTACTTAGCTTCTCCAAAAGGCGCCATGCCCATAACTTTGTATTCCCCTTCATTTACCTCAAAACCCAAAAAAGCGGTAAAAGCACTGTAGAGAAGCCCCAGGGAATGAGGAAAGTTAATTTCTTTAATGAGCTTGATATCCGTCCCCTTTCCTACTCCGAGCGCAGCCGTTGTCCATTCACCCACTCCGTCTACGGTGAGTATTGCCGATTCATCGTACGGGGAGCAGTAAAAGCTGCTCGCCGCGTGAGAGAGATGGTGCTCGCTGAAGAGAATCTTTTCAGGAGAGATGCCGAGCTTATTCTGGAGAAGGTGCTTTACCCAGAGCTTGTCTCCGAGCCACGTAACCATCGCCTCCCGGAAGAGCTTCATTGATCTCGGGAACGTCTGCATGGTGCAGAGCAGGAGCCTCTCGAACTTAACGAAAGGTTTTTCAAAAAACATTACATAGTCCACATCCTGAGCTTCTATACCCTCAGTCGCAAGACAAAAATCTATAGCCTTCTCCGGGAACTCAAAGTCGTGCTTGATGCGCGAGAAGCGCTCTTCTTCGGCTGCTGCGAGGAGAACACCATCCTTAAGCAACGCTGCCGAGGCGTCATGGAAATAGCAGGATATACCCAGTATGTACATATTATAAAACTCCTGATTGAATCTTAGTGTAATTGTCTATCGTGTGCATGAGAGATAAAGATGTTGCCCTGTGAATGCTCCCCCTAACATTCAGGACTGCCTTGCAGCCCTTTCCATCGGGGTCGTCTTTTCATCCTCTTTTTTCGTAAGCCATCCTTTATCAGTCTTCTTTTTAATATTTAACGGGTCGGTTAAAAACCTCACCGCAAGAGCAAAAGGACTTAAGAGTAGGAGGTAAAATATAGTGAGTATAACTCTGGCATTGAAGTCGCCAATTTTTCTCGCAACCCTTTTCCACCATTCCCAGAGTCTGCGAGGACTGCTCAGTTTTTCTATGTCTTTTCCCTGATTTTTTAATGTTAATAACTTTTGCATACTATTTGACTCCTGACTCGTATAGATAGCTATTTGGGAAACAATAAATTAAGTCATAGCTTTGTCTTATGCCGCACATGAACCCACTATTAAGCCAAACTGACAGCCTAATTATCGCATAAACGGGGACTGAGAAGCTCATATAATCCTGTTGCCGCTTGGAGATGACCTTTTTCATTCCAGTGCCTATCTTTTATCCAATGATAATTTCCCCATTGCTCAGTAAAATAAGGGTAAATATTTAGGTATGTAATACCTAGATTGTCCGACATTCTTATAAAATCATCGATGTATACCTCTTCACCTTCATATAGATAGGAGGTAAAAAACAATTCTATGTCATCTTTCTTCATTGTTTTTAAAATAAGCTCTAAAATCTCCATGTCCGGGTATGCGGCTTTTGTCTCAAGAACAGCCATCGGAGATATTTGCAATTGTTGATATAAAACGTTCAATGGATAATATAGGGCAAAATTGTTTTTGATAAATTCCATTATCGATCGCAGATTTTCGTTTATATCTCCCTCGTTGATCTCATAACCACCGCTATCATAAGTAACAAATGTGTAGCGGTTTGTTTCAAGTTTTTTCGTAGGTCTGTTTGCAATAGTGAGTTTGTTATCATCAAAAATAAACACAGGTTTCCCATCTTTCCTATTAGATTGCTTTATTGTTTTATTATCTTGAAAATCGTTACTGGTAAACATATAAATAACGTACTTTGGGTTAATATCGTCTAATAATCTTTCCATATTCCAAAATGATTGATCCGTTCCATAGCCGCGCACTCCTGCGTTATAAACTGTGTACTGACAGCCATTTTCGAAGAACAGTCTCTCTAGAATAGCGGCATATGTCTCGTTGTTATCAACTTCCAAACCCGCCGTTACAGAGTCGCCGACTATCAATATCGCTTCACCCTCATTATCTAAATTATTATCGTTTACTCTAACTCCATTCTCATCAAAAATTACATAGCCGTTAAATCCCTCTTTTGGATTCGCGAAATATCCTTCTGAATTGGGAATATTAGACCACCCCAGTTGTTCGTCATAACCAATAAACTTACTGTCAGGAGTTTTGGTCGCGATCGAAAAACTTCCAAAATAATAATATCTCAAGGCAATTTCAGCTAAAAACAATGTAAATATTAGCGAAACTATAACCAGGATAATTTTGGGAAAGATCTTTTTCGATTGTGGTTTAGTATTTGATCTCATGGGACACCATCAGATTAGCTTAATGTATTTTTTTAATTGCCCTGCAATATTCGTATAAGCAAAATCAGGAACTTCCCGAAACTAGTTTATTTTCATAAATTATTACTCTTGGATGCGTCCAGCCGATTGAAATGATATCGAGGTCTCCGTCATCATCAATATCTACCAGTTGAGTACCATCATGATGCTCGTCCCCTATATGTATTATATGAGTTATCCAATTTGTCCCCATACCGTCCTCGTTCTCAAAAAAATATGTTATAGCCTTCGATGGTTCCTCGGTATTGTGCTCCCCGGCTACGATGTCCGGGTCACCATCTAGATCTAAATCGCCTACAGAAAGACTCATAGGCCCCGTAATAACCCCGATCAAATGCTCTTCCCACTCTAAAGATGGCGGCTCACCTTTTTGCTCATACCACGCGAGATTTCCCGGTTTGTTAATTGCCTCAAACCCCACTACCGCATCGAGCTTACCGTCCCGGTTTATATCGGCCAGACGGTTACGGTCAGGTGGATCGGCTGTGTCGCTTAGCGTCACCACCTCCCAAAACGAACTGTCGTTGCGAAGCCATTTAGTACCCAGAAGTAAGTCCTGATCGCCGTCGCGGTCAATATCCCCTGAACTCAGGGCCTCATCCTGGGAAAAATCGGATATTTTTGAGATAGTCCATCTCCCTTCGGCAGGATTTTCGGGAACGGTCAACATCTGAATTCCCCTCCCTTCCTCGTGCCAGGACAGCGCAACATGAGTGCCATCGCCTTGAAAACTATCCGCGGCTACACCCTGAAGGAAATCACCATCTCCGGGGGGTATGTTTTTATGTATCTTAAAACTCCCCGAGCCGCCATTTTCGGCCCAAAGCAACCTAGAATTGGGGTCAGAGCCCTCACCTTCAGTGCCTAAGAGATCCATATCTCCATCGCCGTCGAAGTCATGCACCAATGCAATATTATTAAATGAATCACCAATAGGGAAACGCTCCCACTTTGAGTTGATTATGCCGGGATTTTTGTACCAGAAGCCTCCCGTAACTATGTCTTTTTTTCCGTCTCCATCCAGATCTCCCGATTTGATAAAGATACTCCTAAAGGGCTTATTCGCGTCGATTACATGGCGCTTCCAATCCCAATTGTTGAGCAGCACGTCTACGCGTGGAGTATCCCAGTTGTAAGGTTTAACCAAAATGTCGGGATCGCCGTCGTTGTCCAGGTCTCCAACCTTAGATTCATGATTGCCAAACCCGGTAGCAATTTGTCTCTCTGTAAAATTTCCTCTACCGTCTCCATAAAAAATCCATGTTTTGGCATCTTCGTTGGTAGCTTCAAGCCTCATTTCCGCGGAGAAGATATCCAGATTACCATCGCCATCCATATCCTCGATCTCAAGCGAGTGACCGTGATCAACATCAAATTGCAGCAGATCATGCCCTTTCCACTCCCCATTTTTCCACTCGTACCATTTTAATGGTCCCACACCATCGCCTACGACAAAAACTACTTCCGGCCGGCCGCCCTTAACTAATTGTCCCACCTTTACCCGTGAAAACCTCTGAGCATCGTCTATTGTCTCGGGCTCATAGATATTGTCACGGATATGCTTAAACCATCGTCCGCCTCCAACAAGGTCCTCATTTCCGTCAAGGTCAATGTCCCCCGAGGAAAGCCCCTCCGACTCGGATTCGCTTGAGAATATTTCGGTATACGTCCAGGACTCGCTATTTTGGGGCTCGCTAGGTATTTGTGCCATAAAGAGCTTGTTGTCCCCTTGATTCCAGAAGACGAGCTCCGCCTCCCCGTCGCCGTCGAAGTCTCCGAACATTTGGTCGTGATGCTTTTTAGCGCCCGAGTTTTTTATTAAACGCCTTTTCCATGAACGCTCCGGATCAAATTCCGGATACGGGTTTTCCCACCACCACATTTTGTTATCCGATGCGTCCGCCCCGAATACTATATCGAGATCACCGTCCAGATCGATGTCATGAAACGCCCCTCCCGCCTCCACGGGCAGAGTGTCTTTTTCTATTAAATATTTCTTCCATCCGTCGGCTCCGCGTCTATACCAATAAACTGAAGGGCCCTTGTGCCGGCTGCCTATGGTAAAGTCGTTAACTCCGTCTTTATCCACATCCAGAATCAAACTTGCCGTCTGCTGTTTTGAGGGTCCCGGCTCCGGAATATCCCCCCTTGTGCTAGAGAGGCTTGCCCACTCACTTACCTCAGTGCCTGAATCATTGCTGCACGATATAAGTGGCAGAAAGATAACCAACAAAAGCATAATTTTTATTAAACTATCATGTATTTTCATATGAGACTTCAATCCGTAGTATTTGTATCAGGACTAGGGTATTTGATTCGGTATACCGACCATATTTACATTCATACCTTCATTTGCCGATGGACGCGATATTACAGTGTCCATAACATGATGCACATCAGTATTATCTATATAGGAACCTCTAACAGGATCTTTATTTATTGCATAGCTTGCGAATAGTTCTGACTGAAATCCCTTTGTGTATAGAGGTATAAGATTATTTGTATGGAATTTGCTGTTCCAAGCCCAGTATACGGTTTCATCGTCGCCTATTTCACTGTCCCCATTAATATCTTCCCAACTGGCGCGATAACCGCTACTCTCAATTATTTTTTCTAATGAAAGTGTTCTCTCACTTACCTCGCCGAGAGACCGGTCCGCGAAAATACCCGGTCCGGCTGTTAAATAACCGGTTTCGTGATCTCCGGTTACGATAACAAGAGTGTTATTCCAGTTGCTACCATTAGCTGGATCTTCAACCCAATCAACTACGACTTCAACCGCTTCGTCAAAATCAATCTGCTCCCCTAACATCCGGTCCATATTGTTACTGTGACCGGCATAATCGACCGCTCCGCCTTCGACAAGTAACCCAAAACCATTAGTATTGCGACCAAGAACCTTTAATGCGGCAGACGTCATTTCGGCAAGTGTAGGATTTTGTGGATTGTAACCGGAACCGTCAGCTAAGTGGTAGCTGTGTCTGAATAAACCCACGAGTTTTGTGATACTTTCGTTTTCAACCGTCCCGCGCAGACGCTCTGTGTTATCTTCTCCGTCCACGCTCTCAATCAGAATGTGCTTATCCGGCTGTGAGCTTTCACTCCTGAGCCTCTCGCGAATGTGATCATTCAGGTAACTCTCACCTGTGTAACCCGTGCCGTCGGCGCCTATTAATACTTCAACGGGGTCTGACGTACCGTGGTCTCCGGCATATAAATCCTTGAATACTTTCTCTGACCTTGGCAACCATTTGAAAATCTTTTGACCAATATGTCTAGCCTTTTCATTCCAACCCCATTTGCCGTATGTTGCCTGAGGGTCACCGAACAAACCCTCTTCTGCAATCGCGTATGAATTAAACCTGTAATCATTGTGTGCGTACCAGGCACCGGGAGTACCGTGGGATATCGGCACCGAGCTGACTACGCCGACAGCCATATTTAACATTTTGGCTTTTTCCGCTATCGAAAACAGACGCCTGCCCTCCGGCGATACGCTTATCCTCGATGGTTTAGTTTTTTTGCCGGTGTACATTGCTGTAGCCGACGCGGAGCTGTCGGTCGCCCCGTTTTTGACGTATAGGAAATCTGACCACGCAAGTTCGGCGTCATAGCCGCCTCCCGCGGGGTAATTTGACATCCAGTATGCGTCCCATGACTTATATACCGGAGCGCGGCTTGTATATTTACCCGTTGCCTCGATGTGTTTTATCCCCCAACCATCGCTAATCATCAAGATAACGTATTTAGCATCCGGCTGAGTACCATACTCCTCCTCACTGTAGGCACTCCCGCTAAATAGGAATAAACCGATTATTATGGCCGGAAAAATATCATAATATCTCGCTAATCTGTGTTTCCGAGACACACAGCTCTTGTTGAATTCCATTTTCATTTCACCCGTGCGCTTCTTTCCTTTCTATATCATTTATTGGAGAAACATCGAATTCGTAGAGTCTCACGCCGCAATTGTAAGCAATTATTCCGACAGAGCCTTGTGGCAATATGTCGAGCGGTTCGCACACCACTATCTGGGGAGAAGGCTCGCTCTTCCCTTTCTCCCAAACCGTAAGAGTATATTTTTCAGGATGAACCAGCATTCTAAAAAAATATTGTCTACCCGGAATAATCTGAGAAAAAGGATTTACCGCTAGATTTGAATTGCCGTTTACCAGTTTTAACAATGGAAGAGAGAGTTTAATTATATTTCCTTTGAGGTAACGGTAATGAGAAAGCGGTTTTTCCTTTAAGACATAATCCCCTTGCTTATTGCCGTTAGTATCGAAGTGCACATTATGACCGAAACGGATTCTCAAACCTTTAGATAGTGAATAATAGTAGCCCAATCCCGTAGACCACTGAGCAGGCAAACAACTGCCGTCCCCTTGAAGATGAGGATTCCACTTAAAGAGCAGTCCTACGTTGTGTGTAATGTGAGTCCAGGAAGTAACACACAGCCTCGCTGTAATTTCATATCCTGAAGTCCAGTCGTGTCGTCCGAAGAGAATAATTCTGTCGAGCCCGGCGTCTTGATTTAGAATCTCAAGACAGGGCTCTGAGCTCTCGTCCCTGCCGCACAGCCACTTGCCGTCAACTATCTGTCCGACCTCATGAGGATACCTCGCGTCAGACAAGTCAAGCCGATAATGCGGGGTTATTTCACTGTTCAAACGAGTTGAAAAATTGATTTGATACTCCTTTTCTTCCGGGCCCATGTCTAATCTGAATACCAATTGGTTTTGTGGACCGAGATCCTCAGCAAGTATTGTGTCAATGTTAAAATCACCCGAACGCATAAGCCTCTCGGAACTGTTTTTCAAGTACTTAAAGAATATTGCTCTATCGGGGCTGCCGTTAATCGAATATGTGATTTTTTTAACCTTATCAGGGTGCTTTACCCTCCCCAGAACATTAAATATAGTTTGGGCTCCGGTAGATGCCGTACTGTCAGGCGCTAAATTCCATAGTTCAAACTCATCGTTCTCATACATGATATGCTATTAAATCCCTTTTCAATTTGCTGTAGTTGTAGTGCGGAAAACCGCTAAAAGCCCCGGTTCAGTTTATTATAAGCTCCTATCACCCTAGAGGCTGAATCCTCAATGTAGCCTGCAATATCGATTTTTGTTTTATCGGTTGACCCTATAACTTGATTGGCCAAAAATGCGCAATCTATCAATCCGCGTTCCAGCTGACAGACCTCATAGAGTCTTAGATGTTCTCCGACTGAAAGGCTGCGATTGTATTTTGAGAAAATTTCAAGCGCACTCTCCTCGACCCCCGGGTTGGCCCTTTTAAGAAGAGACGCCAGATCCTGATGTGGAAGTCCTATCCCTGCCCATTCCCAGTCGATAAACTTTATTTTGTCGCCATTTTGTTTGTGTACGAGAATATTTGCTAGGTTAGAGTCACCGTGTATTATCGTGCTGAGAGTTGAATAGTCGCATTTTTCGTCGTACAAGGCGGAAATTTTTTCCCAACTATCACAAACAGAAGACACGGCTGTGCCGTTTGTCGTCCCGCAATAGCGTTCAAGGCCCTCTATAATGTAAGTTTTAAGCCTTGAGGATAAGTCTTCGTCATAAATAATGAATGAATCTTCATTTAAACTAAAATGGCATTCCCCGATATTATCGTACAATTTGGTCAATTCGGATGTTATGGAAAGGATGTCCTTCTTATCACGAGCCGATCTGTAATGCTTGCTCAAATCCTGCATTAGATACCTGTAATGTAAACCGGGTATTACTTCTTGGCACATATGAATTGCTGGCAGGTATTTTATAATTTCCCCATTGGCCTGACTGTATATTGTATATTCCGGGGGTCCCGGATTTATCGGCAAACTCCTCAGCGCCGGGATCATATCGTGCTCATAAGCAGCGTTCTTATAGATTAAACTTAATTTAGCTCCATTCTCGGTTTCAAGTATTAAGCGATAAGTATTAGATTTCTTCCACCCCGAAAGCGAGTAATATGATGCATGCAGCAAAGGCTCCCTGAGGGAAAGAAGACACAATTCGTTAAGCGCGTCAAAGCTAAGGCCCTCGGGCAGCCCTGGCACAATATCATTTCTCGGAACAAAACTTAAGGTCTTTGTCCTTACTTTTCTGAATAATCTGCGAAGCTTCGTTATATGCATATTATTTTTCACCTGTTAAGCGATAGAAGGATAGGGAATTGGAATAATGAACTTCCCCCCTTTTTGTCTGTATGCTTCCTGCTGACTGAGGATTTCATCTGCAAAGTTCCAGGCCAGAAGCAGTACGTAATCAGGCATCTCGTCAAGTAATTTGTCGGTCGGTAATATAGGCAAATGGTTCCCGCCCATATATCTACCGTGTTTGAATGAATTCAAATCCACAATAAAATCCAGATCATTACCATCGATGCCGCAGTAACTAAGAAGCGTAGTCGCTTTGGCGGCCGCGCCATACGCGGCGAGGCTCGAACTTTTTGCTTTCAGCTCCGCCAGCATTAGGGAGAGCGAGTCTTTGACCTCATTCACGCGCTCAGCAAAGCGTGAATAGTAACCAAGCCCTTCCATCCCCGCTGCCATTTCCTCTCTCAAAAGTTTTGTGATATTTTCATCCGGCGACTCCCGCTTTTCCACGAAGAGCCGCAGAGAGCCCCCATGAATGGAGATCCTTCTGACACTGTTAAGATAAAGCCCATGGTTCCTGAAAAGCTTGTCGAGCGCCGTAACCGAAAAGTAACAAAGATGCTGATGATAGATAGTATCGAATTCGCATTTTTGAATTAGATCCTCTATGTACGGAACCTCGATCACAGCTACACCATCATCTTTTAAAACCGTATCTAAAGCCTCTATAAATCCATTCAAGTCCGCCACGTGGGCAAGTACATTATTAGCGATTACAACATCCGCAAACATACCTTGCTGAGATATGTTCTTTGCAAGTTGTTTATCGAAAAATGTACAAAGTGTAGAAATACCCGCTTTTCTTGCCTCACTGGCCGGGCCATCAGCAGGGTCTATGCCCAGAACAGGGATTTCATTTTCGACAAAATTTCTGAGCATATATCCATCATTACTCGCAACCTCAATCACCAAACTGTTCGAATCTAGATTCCTGGATGATATGAGCTCTACAGCGTTCTCCTTCGAATGACGCAGGAGCGACTCCGACGTGGAGGAGAAATACGGGTAATCCTGACAAAACAGAATTTCGGGTGAAACCGTCTCTGTAATCTGAACAAGGGAACAGTTGGGACAAAAAACCAGATTCAAAGGTACTTTCAGCTCCGGGTCTTGTAGTTGATCATGCGTAAGGAGACGATCGGCAAGGGTTGTCTCGCCAAAGGAGATTACAAGATCGAGTTCCTTGTGGCCGCATGAACGACATTGTTGAATTTCTTCGTATATTTTCATTTTTCACTCCGTTCCAACAGCAGATTGGGTATCGAAATCCTCTATCCAGCGCAAATCGGCACTTAAATTCCCATTGGAAATAAGCTCCCTTA
>Ga0209633_10004191_pt1 | contig 13031 bp, 13 predicted proteins | sample Cruoilmetagenom1_FD_187290 | JGI IMG/M metagenome (GOLD analysis project Ga0209633, IMG submission 187290) | Oil polluted marine microbial communities from Coal Oil Point, Santa Barbara, California, USA - Sample 1 (SPAdes) (version 2) | ecosystem: Environmental > Aquatic > Marine > Oil seeps ... | reverse complement strand
CTACTTTCCTTAAAACAGAATCTCCGTATGCAATTATGGGTAATACCATTTGTTAAATTATTTTTTTAGATTGTAAAGATACGATTGTAAAATAATTGTTGCACTAATTTCATCAATTAATGCTTTGTTTTGGCGTTGTTTTTTTTTGAGACCACCATCAATCATAGTTTGAAATGCCATTTTTGAAGTAAAACGTTCATCTACTCTAAGCACAGGTATATCAGGAAAATGTTTTTTTAGTTTATCTAAGAAAGGTTGAATCAGTATTTCACTCTCAGAAGCTAAATTATTCATCTGCTTGGGCTCTCCAACTAAAAATAATTCAACATTTTCTTTATTCATATATTCATTTAAAAAATTAAATATTTCATGTGTCCGTACAGTTGTTAATCCAGATGCAATTAACTGCAATTCATCAGTTACAGCAATACCTGTTCTTTTTCTACCATAATCTATTGCCAAAATTCTAGCCATGTTTAAATTTTATGCAAAAATAACTTTTATGTGATAACAATGGTAAAATTTATGTCTATTTTAAATGAAGCGATTATCTTTGCGTAATTACCTTTATGGTCAGAGGTGGATGAACAATGAATAATGAGGGTATATTTTAAACACGTTTTCATATTGAAACGAAAAATAAAAAAGACAAATGAAAGAATTACAGCAGGTTATAGAAAAGGCATGGGTTAATCGTGAGCTTTTAAAAGATTTTCATACAACTCAAACCATTAGAAAGGTAATAGATTTGTTAGATGAGGGTGAATTACGTGTGGCAGAACCTATGTCCTCGGGTTGGCAAGTAAATGAATGGGTAAAAAAAGCTGTAGTTCTTTATTTTCCAATTCAAAAGATGGAAGTTTTAGAGGCAGGTATATTTGAGTATCACGATAAAATTCCTTTAAAAAAGGGCTATGCAAAAAAAGGAATTCGAGTAGTGCCTCATGCCGTTGCCAGACATGGAGCTTTTATTTCTTCAGGAACAATCTTAATGCCCAGTTATGTAAATATAGGAGCGTATGTTGACGAAGGTACTATGGTTGATACATGGGCAACCGTGGGTAGTTGTGCACAAATAGGTAAAAACGTTCACCTTTCTGGAGGCGTAGGTATTGGTGGTGTATTAGAACCATTACAAGCTGCTCCTGTAATTATAGAGGACAATTGTTTTATTGGTTCTCGATGTATAGTAGTTGAGGGAGTTAGAGTTGAAGAAGAAGCTGTTTTAGGGGCTAATGTAGTTTTAACAATGAGCACCAAGATTATAGATGTAACGGGTAGTGAACCTGTAATTTCTAAGGGTGTTGTACCTGCAAGATCAGTGGTTATTCCTGGTAGCTATACCAAAGAGTTTCCTGCCGGAAAATTTAATGTACCTTGTGCACTAGTTATAGGTAAACGTAAGGAAAGTACAAATAAAAAAACCTCTTTAAATGATGCCTTACGCGAAAATGATGTAGCCGTATAAGCATGAAAATATTAGTAATACAACAAAAAATGATTGGCGATGTTTTAGTCAGCTCAATTATTTGTAATAATCTTAGAAAAGCCTTGCCAGATGCTCAAATTGATTATATGTTGTATGAATCTACAATTCCCGTTATTGAAGGTAATAAGGCCATAGATAATTTAATAGTTTTTAAAGAAGAGTATAGAAAAAATAAATGGTCTTTCTTAAAATTTATTATGTCTATTCGCCGAGAAAAGTATGATATAGTTATAGATGCTTATTCTAAATTAGAAAGTTGGTTAACTGTTTTATTTTCTGGTGCAAAGACTAAAATATCATATCAGAAAAGAGGGAGATCATTTTTATACAGTCATAATATCAAACTTATTGAAAGACCTAAAACAAATTTAGGTTTAACTATTGAAAGACGCTTATCTCTTTTAGCACCCTTGCATCTTAACATAGCCATAGATCCAATACCAAAATTATATGTTAGCCCCAATGAAAATGAGTTTGCTAAGAAACTTCTAACTACTCATGGTGTTGATTCAACAAAAAAAACCATAATGGTTTCCATAATTGGCAGCTCAGATAACAAAACGTATCCTCTATCAGAAATGTCTAAGGTTTTAGACTTTATTATTGAAAATGCTGAAGTAAATCTTTTATTCAATTATTTTCCCAATCAAATTGATGATGCCAAATTCATTTATAATCATTGTAAAAAGACAACACAGAATAGGATCTATTTTGATGTTCTAGGAAAAAACCTTAGAGCGTATATCTCTCTAATGAATAACTGTGATTTTATCATTGGAAATGATGGTGGAGCTATTAATATAGCCAAGTCTTTAAATAAACCATCATTTATAATATTTTCTCCTTGGATAGATAAAAGAATATGGGCAACATTTGAAGATGGAAAGTTTCATAAGTCAGTGCATTTAAAAGATTATAGACCTGAATTATTTATAGGGAAATCAGAAAAAGAATTAAAAAAGGAGGCCATTCAACTATATAAAAATTTTAAGTCTAACTATTTTCTGAATGAATTAAAATCTTTTTTAGACTATAATTTGACTGAAAATAGGACATTTTTATTAAAAGACATTATTATTGATAATAAGTTAGATAATAAATTATCAGTATTAATTATTACCCTAAACGAAATTGAAAATATTGATAGTTTAATTAAAAATGTAAAATTTGCAGATGAAATAGTTGTTATTGATGCATTTAGTACAGATGGAACGGTGGATGCTGTAAAAAAACATAAAAGTGTTAAATTGATACAACACAAATTTCTTAATTTTTCTGACCAACGTAATTTTGCTCTAGAACAGGCCTCTTATAATTGGGTGTTATTTATAGACGGTGATGAAAGATTATCTAAGGAATTAGAATTAGAAATTAGTGAAGTTTATAAAGAACCTCATGATATTGTTGCCTTCGGTTTTTATAGAAAATTCTATTTTGAAAATACACCTTTACGTTTTAGCGGATATCAAACCGATAAGGTTTATAGATTATTTAATAAAGACTTTGTAAATTATAACAAAGAAAAATTAGTACATGAAACTCTAGATGTAGATGGAAAAACTAAAATATTAAAGAATAAACTGCACCATTACTCATATAAAGATGATTCAACTTATAGAGATAAAATAATTATTTATGCACAATTAAGAGCAAAGGAATTGTTCATTAAGAAATTAAAACCAACATTTTATCATTTTTACATAAAACCATTTTATAGATTTGGATATCATTTTATAATTAGAGCAGGTTTTTTAGATGGAACAAAAGGATATAAAATTTCTAAACTAAATGCTTTTGAAGTTAAACAAAGGTACATAGAGCTTAGGGAGTTGTATAAAAAAATGTAATTAATTTACAGAATATCATATCATTTCTTTTTACGAAAGTATTTTTGTTTTAACCTTTTTTTTCTGTGGTATTTCACTTGAAATTGGTTTGTGTAATACCACATTTTTTCAAAAATATTTTCAAAGGACAATCCGCTAAGTTTAGCATATTCATCACTCATAATTTTAATCATTTCCTTTTTTGGCGTAAGCCTAGAAAAGTTTTTCATTCTAGATTCAAAATCAAGTTCAAAAAATGACATTCTGTTAAGGTCAACTAGGTAGAAATTATAGTTTTCCTCATTTTTTACTATTAGTGTATTTCCAGGTGAATGGTCTTTAAAAAGTATTCCTTTTTCATGCATTTTCCATGTAAACAGTGTAAATTTTCTCAGTATATTTTCGTGATCAGGATAATCAGGTTGTGTCACTAATTCTCTAAAGGTTAACTCGTAATTCAAATGTTGACATAAATAATAGCTATCCCTTAATCCCAAAAAAGAAGCCCTTTCATAAAAAGCAATTGGCTTAGGTGTACCAATATTTTTCCCAATTAGTATATTGGCATATTCATAGGAGCGTTGGGCTTTTGATTTTCTAAAATATTGATAGGCGACTTGATTGATAATATTTGGAATCTTAAATGACTTTATATTGATGGTTTTTCCTTCAACTTCAAAAATTTTAATTTTATTTCTGTCTCCATCACCAACTAGCTTTCCTTTGCTAGAAAAGTTTTCTATAATATCTATTAATTGTACTGTAAGAGATAAATACTTACTATGTATCTTATAGTTTTTCATTAAATATTAAATTAAGTATTTATCAATTCCATTTTCACACCAGGTAGATTTATTTTTAATACTATTTTGTTGTATTTCATCATTTAAGTCAAATCGACTTTTTGATTTTTCAGGATGATAAATATGGTAAATAATTCCTCTATAACGGAGTCTTCTTCCATATACACCTCTATTTATCAATCGCACTATAATTTCAGAATCTTCTCTACCCCATCCTATAAAATTTTCATTATATCCATTTATGGCTATTATATCTTCTTTCCAAAAAGAAACGTTACAACCTCTGAATTTATGAGATAATTGGTTAGTTTTACCATATAATCTACTTAAAACTGGCAGGTGTAATGTTCTAGTCCTTTTCTTTATTCCTTTAGATATTAAATTGAAATGGATTATTTTATTCTTAAAAAGGTTTGGTAAATGTGCTTTTTGAATATTTACTCTGGACCCAAACAAATAATGGTTCTTTGCAACGAAACCAAGATGGTCTTCAATAAAATTTTTATGTAGAATACAATCTCCATCAACTTGAATAATATATTCGGAATTAATATTAGCGATGGACTTATTTAAAATGACAGCTTTTCTAAAACCTTTGTCTTCATGCCAAATATGCATTAATTTTGTAGGAAAATTTTGTTGAAATGTTTTAATCAATTTTTTTGTTTCATCAGTTGAACCATCATCTGCTACTATAACCTCATTGGGCATATGACTTTGGTTTTTTACACTCAACAAAATTAATTCTAATGCCTGGTGCCAATTATATGTAGAGATTATTAAAGATATAGAAAGCTTTTTTTTCATATATAGCTATAGTGTATTTAGAAACAGAATCTTTTGTTTTTGTTTGAGTGAATGCTCTAGATATTTTCCAGTTATAATGATAAAAAACAAATTCCAATATTTGGGTTTAAAGATGCTTTTGAAGAATATTTTAATTAAAGTATAAAAACGAATAACGCTATATTTGACATAAAGGTTATTTTTTCTAATAATATAGAGCTTTGATAATTGTAATTCTTTTTTAATAAGATAATCATTAGCTGTACTTTCTCCATGTAAATGGATAAATGTAGTTGCCGGAAATAAACAACTTGTATAGCCGTTTTGTTTTAATCTAAAACAAATATCCATTTCTTCATAATACAAAAACACATTGGTGTCGAATCCACCTACATTGGCAAATTTTTGAGCATCAAAAAACATAAAACAACCTTGAATAAAATCGGCACAGACGGTTTTTTGGTACAATTTAGCCTCTCTTTTTACTTTTTTAGAAGTCAATTCAACCATCCACCTACCAAAAAGTTCTTTTCTAATACCATGAAAATAATCAAAACACGAAGTTGGTTTTTTATGTCTATTAAGTTGTTGCGGTGTAACTACACCAGTATTAGTATTATTTTCCATGAACGATTTCAAAGAAGAAAAGCAATCTTCAGTAAAAAGAATATCGTTATTGATAAAGGCCAAATATGTACCCTTAGCATGTTGTACACCTAACATATTGCCGCCACCAAAACCAGTATTTATATTGCTTCTAATAATCTTAAGATTGTTGTTAAAGTTATTCAACAATCGCTTTAATTTGTTATAATCTTCGATTTTAGAACAATTATCTATAATGATAATTTCATAAGTAATTGAAGATGGTGTATGTTTTATAACAGATCTTACAAAGTCTAATGTTAATTGACTGTTGTTATAATTGATTGAAATAATGGAAACATCCATAGAAATTATACTACTGTTTGAAAAATCAAATTTAAATAAACAAATGATATATCTAAAGTAATTCGTTAATTTGTATTTTAAGAGGCCAAATTAATCAAAAAAGAATAATGGACTACGAAAATAAACCGGATGGTTATTATAATAATGCTAGGGAAGAAATGTTGAGTTTCTTACCTGTTACTGCAAAAAAGATATTAGATGTTGGTTGTGGTAATGGTCTTTTTGCGGAAACGGTTAAAAATAGGAATAATGCAGAAGTTTGGGGTATTGAATATATGGAGAAAGAAGCTTTAAAAGCTAAAGACATTCTTTTTAAAACCTTTATAGGTCCTTGTGAAAATCATATTGAAAATTTACCGGATGATTATTTTGATGCTATTTATTTTAATGATGTTTTAGAACATTTGATAGATCCTTATACAGTTTTAGATAAGATAAAGCCTAAACTATCTTCTAATGGGGTTATTATTAGTTCAATTCCTAATATCAGGTATCACAATGTTTTTATAAAGCTGTTGTTCAAAAAAGAATTTGAATATCAAAGCTATGGCGTTTTGGATAAGACCCATATGCGGTTTTTTACTAAAAAAAGTATTATAAATATGTATACCAATTTAGGTTATGAAATTGTTACACATATTGGTATCAACGGAAGTAAATCTTTAAAACCAATTTTGTATAATATACCTGTGCTTTTTACAGCTATGGATATCAAATATCCGCAATATGCTACTGTAGTAAGGGTGAAAAAGTGATGATTTATGCAAGTCGAGATCCAAAAAACTATTAAAGCACTAAATGACGGTAATACTGTTCTCTATCCAACAGATACTGTTTGGGGTGTTGGTTGCGATGCCACCGACCAAAAAGCTGTTGCAAAAATTTACCGAATTAAAAACCGTAGTGAAAGTAAAAGTTTGATCATTTTAGTAGACAGTATTGAAATGTTGCGAACTTATATTCAAAAAATTCCAGAAAAAGCAATTTCAATACTTAAAACATCAAAAAGACCAACTACCATTATTTATAATGAGCCTTGCGGATTGGCAAAAAATGTGATAGCAAAAGACAATACCATAGCCATAAGAATTGTACAAGATGAATTCTGTAAAAATGTTATCAAAGAATTTGGAAAACCTCTGGTTTCAACTTCTGCAAATTGCAGCGGTAGGCCTACTCCGAAATCTTTTCAAGAAATTGACAATTCTATTTTGGATGGGGTTGATTATGTGGTAAATTTACGGCATAATGAAATTGCAAACGTTCCATCAAGAATAATTAAAATTAATGTGGAAGGTGAGTTAGTAGTGATTAGAGATTAGTTCCACCCCTAACTGGAGCTTCGCTGGGTAACTCCGATAAAAGCAGTGCTTTAATCTTGTTAATCCAAAAGGAAGGGGTTTACGAAATGTTTTATATTAATAAATAAAGAAAATGTCAACTTACGCACAAGCATTAAACTCAGAAATATTTGATTATATTTCAAAAGCATCTTCAGCATTACAGTTAGAAAGTTACGTAATCGGAGGGTTTGTCCGTGATTTTTTATTGCAAAGAAATAGTGGAGCAAAAGATATAGATATTGTTACGGTAGGTAGTGGTATTGCATTGGCTAAAAAAGTAGCAAATTTATTACCCCATAAACCGAAAGTGCAAGTCTTTAAAACTTATGGCACGGCTATGTTAAGATTTAAAGAAATTGAAGTTGAATTTGTTGGAGCAAGAAAAGAATCTTATGCTAAAGAGAGTAGGAATCCACAAGTAAAAGAAGGGACTTTACAAGACGATCAAAACCGAAGAGATTTTACCATTAATGCCATGGCTTTAAGTTTAAACAAGAAAGACTATGGTGCATTGCTAGATCCATTTGATGGAGCGTCTGATTTGAAAAATGGAATTATCAAAACACCTTTAGATCCTAATATAACCTATTCGGATGATCCATTGCGGATGATGCGTGCTATTCGTTTTGCAACTCAACTTAATTTCATAATTGAACAAGCATCTCTAAATGCGATTACTAATAATGCTGAAAGAATAGATATTATTACCAGAGAACGAATTGTTGATGAACTTCATAAAATATTATTGTCAGAGAAACCTTCTATAGGCTTTAGCCTCCTCGAAAAAACGAATTTATTGACACGAATTTTACCGGAATTAACAAATTTAAAGGGCGTAGAAGAGGAAAAAGGGCAACGTCATAAGGATAATTTTTATCACACTTTACAGGTAGTAGATAATATTGCAGAGCATACTGATAATTTATGGCTGAGGTGGACAGCACTTTTACATGATATTGGGAAAGCACCTACCAAAAAATTTGATAAAAATTTAGGATGGACATTTCATGCTCATGAATTTGTAGGTTCTAAAATGGTGTATAAGCTGTTTAAGCGATTAAAAATGCCATTAAATGAAAAGATGAAATATGTGCAGAAATTGGTATTATTGAGTTCAAGACCGGTTATTTTAGCCGAAGATGTAACGGATTCTGCTATTAGGCGTTTAATATTTGATGCAGGTGAAGATATTGACGATTTAATGACACATTGTGAAGCGGATATCACCACACAAAATTCTAAAAAATTGAAGCAATATCTCAATAATTTTAGAATGGTACGAGAAAAAATTGCTGATGTTGAAGCTAGAGATAGTATAAGGAATTTTCAACCACCTATTACCGGAGAAATTATTATGAATACTTTTAATTTAAAACCTGGCAGAGAAATAGGCATACTTAAAGAAGCTATTAAAGAAGCTATTTTAGAAGGAGAAATTAAAAATGATTATGAAGAAGCCTATCAGTTTATGTTAGAAGAAGCAGATAAGCGAGGATTAAAAAGCACCTAGTTTTCAATTACAATATTATGTTTTGAAAGTAACCCAGAAATTCCACCTATAGAAAATTGTGCTTTTTGTATTTTATTTATTTCCGGATCAATATTATAGTTAAAAGAAGTTCTCAAATCAGCTTTTTCAAGATTGGTATTTTCGAAATTAGCTTTATATAGATTACAATTATTAAAAACTGCTTCACTCAAATTACTCTGAGAAAAGTCAACTTCTTCTAGATTACAGTCGTTAAAAATATGTCTTTTTAAATTCCGATTATAAAAGGAACTATAATTTAACTGACATTTGTTAAATTGAGCGGAAAATATGAATTCATTTACTTTTTCAAAAGTTAAACCTAATAATTTACAACTGTTAAAAGTGACTTCTCTAAAAGTAGTATTGTAAATTTTAGCTGAACTCAAATCACAATTAACAAATTCACATTCCATAAATTCAACATTAGATAGATCGGTGTTAGAAAATATACAATCGGAAAAAGAACAATTGTCATATTCATCTATTGGTAGTTGTTCTGTTGTAAAATCTATTTTATCATAAACTTTATATTCTTTCATTATAAATTGTTGGTATGTTTAAAATGTACAAGTTCTTTCAATAAAAAATAAGTTTTTAGGTAAAAATAATATTGAAAAATATCTCAGTTATTCGTCAGTTCCTTAATAAATTCAATTTCTTGTTCTGAAAAAGAAGTTTTATCTTGTCTTAGTATATCATGCAACCAAATTTCAGGTTCTTCAGTTAAGTTATCCACCCAACTTGACCAAGGATAAATGGTATTAGTTTTTCCAGAAACGAATCCCCAATTAATAGCTGCTATTTTATTCTCTTTAAGTATTGGAAGCACATTTTCAAAAGTATTGTTGTTACTTCTGGCCATATATTCTGTACAAATTAATGGGCGACCATATTTTTTTAATTCTGTTATTTTTTTTCTAATAGAATCCATATTACTGTCATAAGCATGAAAAGAAATTATATCAGAATTCATTACCATATATTTTTCTAAACTACGTAATTTGTCAGGTGTTCCCCATGTTTCTATTTTTCCTTTCCATAAACCTGCTGTTAATGGCTGAGAAGGGTTAACTTCTCTAGCCCACTGAAAAGTTTTTTTAAGAAGGGCAAATGAATAAATATGTTTATTCTTTAATTCTAATTCAACTAAACCTTTTTGCCAAGCTACATTGTCTGGTTCGTTATATAAATCCCAACAAACGACCCTTTTGTCATTAGCAAAATGGGTTATAATTCCTTTTATATAACCTTTTAGCTCATTATGGCGAGTGCTATCCCCTAATATTTCAGCACCAGGAGCTTGCACCCATCTTGAGTTGTGAACAAAAGGAATAGCTGCTTCTTGTTTTCCTAATTTTGGAATTGGGTGCCAAACGTCATCCAAAAGAACGAACATCGTTTTTATACCGTATTTATTTGAAGTTGCAAGGTATTTTTCTATTCTATCAATAAAGCCAATAGAATCTTGATCCCATAACAAATTGTGTAAATAAACTCTATGTAAATTCATGCCAAGTTCTGAAGACCAACGTAGCTCTTTATCGATAGTTTCAATATCAAAACTTTCTTTTTGCCAAAATTCTAGTTGATTTATTGAAGTGCTGGGATTAAAATTTGTACCAACAAACCAATTATATTGATTATTCCAATCCCATGCTTTTTCTTTACTCCATCTTTTTTGCTCAATTGTATTTTCATTTTTAATGTTACATGAAAATATAAACAAAACACAGACTAAGCTATAAATTATTCTTTTTGTAGGTAATTTACTTGAAAAAATTCTATTATTCATTAAGTTGCCGGATTATAATTTTTCTTATCAATTATAATTTTAGCAATAATCGAGGGTTATTTTTGCTAAAATTCTATACTACATTAAGTTGCCGGATTATAACTTTTCTTATCAATTATAATTTTAGCAATACCGGAGTTTATTTTTGCTAAAATCCTATTATTTATTAAGTTGTCGGATTATAACTTTTCTTATCAATTATAATTTTAGCAATACCGGAGTTTATTTTTGCTAAAATTCTATTATTCATTAAGTTGCCGGATTATAATTTTTCTTATCAATTATAATTTTAGCAATACCAGAGTTTATTTTTGCTAAAATTCTATTATTCATTAAGTTGCCGGATTATAATTTTTCTTATCAATTATAATTTTAGCAATAATCTCTCTTAAGATTTCAGAAGTGCCACCACCAATAGGCCCTATTCTACTATCGCGTAGCAATCTTGCCATTGGGTAGTTTTCCATGTAACCATAACCACCTAATAATTGTAAGCAATCATAAATTACTTGATCAGAAACCTTTGTAGATACCAATTTAGACATACTGGCCTCTTTAACAACATACTCACCATCATTTAAACGTTTAGTTGTTAAATAGTTCATTGCCTTGCACATTTCAACCTCACTTGCCATATCTGCAATTTTATGTCGTAAAGCCTGAAATTTATCTATGCTTTTACCAAAAGCTTGTCGTTCTGACATATATTGTAATGCATATTCAATGGCATATTCAGCCCTTGCATGAGCATTAATGGCCATTATTAGTCGTTCTAAAGCGAAATGTTGCATGATATAAGGGAAGCCTTTTCCTTCTTCACCCATTAAATTTTCAACAGGTATATTTACATTATCAAAAGCTATTTCAGCCGTATCAGAAGCACGCCAACCTAGTTTGTCTAGCTTGGTGACTGAAATACCGGGAGTATTACTATCTACAACAAAAATACTCATACCTTTATTACCTAATTCAGGCTGTGTTTTTGCCGCAACCACCATGTAATCAGAATAAACTCCATTGGTAATAAATGTTTTAGATCCGTTGATTATATAGTTGTTGTCTTTTTTTACAGCTGTAGTTCTCATTCCCGCTACATCAGAACCACCAAAGGGTTCGCTTATACAAAGGCATCCAATTTTATCTCCTTCAATACTTGGAGTTAAATACGTTTTTTTAATACGATCATCTCCTTCCTTATTTACGTGTGTCATAGCCAAATAAGCATGTGCCCACATGGCAGCGGCAAAACCTCCGGAATTTATTTTTTGCAATTCTTCTAGAAATATGGCCGTATAAAAAAGATCTAATGCTAATCCTCCATAGGCTTCCGGTGAATTGAGTCCGAAATAGCCCATTTCACCAAATTTCTTCCAAATAAAACGTTCTATTGCCCCTTCTTTTTCCCATTTTTCAATATGAGGAACTACTTCTTTTTGTAAAAATTCTTTAAAACTTTGTCTAAATGCTTCGTGTTCTTCTGTAAAATACAGCATACTCATAAGTCGATTATTTTGCGTCCAAATATAGGGCTATTCTGTCAAATTTATCTAAGGGAAAGTCCTCAATTTTCTTTAGTTCTTCTAAGGATTGAATTTCAGCCACTTCATCTCTATATTCAAATATTTTTTTGGTCAATTCAAAATCAATATATACAATAGATAGGACTTGTTTAAAGGTGGCGGTGTTCACATCTATTTTCTCAATTAATGGCACTTCTGAAATTTGAAATTGTTGTAAAATATTATCCGCAATAGCACTGTCTAAATAATAAACTTCATACAATTGATCATTTAGTAAAAACCCGCCTAATTTGGTGCGATAATTAATGATGCGTTCTGATAATTTTTTTCCAATACCTCTGATAGATTGTAAGTCTTTTTCAGTAGCAGTATTTAAATCTTTTATCTCAGAGCCTATTGGGTCTTCTACCATAGAAAAAGTATCAGTATTTTTATTAAAAGTATCTTGGTGAAATAAGTGTTGCTCTTTTTTATTTGCTATCCAATCTGGGAAATTGAAATACGGAGAAATTATAGCTAATAAACTATCAGATACTTTTGTGATGGATTTAAATTCACTAACAGAATTAATGTATTTTCCATTGGCTCTATGTTTAAGCAGTCTGTCAATTTCTTCTACAGACATGCCTAATTGATAACCTTTAAAATCAGTTAAAAAACTTGGGTTAAATGGGTAAATATTGGGTTTATCAGTCGCTAATTTTAATTGTTTTAAGGAATCTATTTTTTTTTGATAGTGTACTATTTCAGTTGAACTGAATTCGTAGGAGTCCTTATTAAAAATATCGATAACTTTCGGTACCACAAAGAAATATATAAGTTGTAAAACAACAATAAGTATGGCTAAAAATAAAACCCCATTCCGTTGGCTGTTATTGTACCAGAAATGGGATTTCATATAAGTGTAATTTTAATAAATTAATTCGCTTTATTAGCTTTTATCGCTGTCATATATTTTTTTAATTCATCTTTAACTTTAGGAGCCAAAAG
>Ga0209633_10004190_pt1 | contig 13034 bp, 10 predicted proteins | sample Cruoilmetagenom1_FD_187290 | JGI IMG/M metagenome (GOLD analysis project Ga0209633, IMG submission 187290) | Oil polluted marine microbial communities from Coal Oil Point, Santa Barbara, California, USA - Sample 1 (SPAdes) (version 2) | ecosystem: Environmental > Aquatic > Marine > Oil seeps ... | reverse complement strand
TCCAAATCTTCCAATTCGTCGCCTAAATTCACATTAAAGAAACAGGCGTCTGGCCCTGCAAATCCGCGCGCCGTACACAAAGCTTCGCCGCGCGCGACTTGTGCGTTAAAGCCTTCCTCGACGATTTGTGCAAATGCACTTGGCGCGGTGCGTGTACCAATTGACTCGCCCGAGCCATCAAAGAAATATCCACCAAGAAGACCCGTCCAATCATCAGCCTTATAGGTAAAGCGTAACTCAGCCGAATAATCAGACGCCGTACCGTCCGATACAGATGCAAAGTCAATCAGGCCGCCATCACCATTAGCGTCGCGAGAGCCAGAGATAATGAACACATTGCTGCCAAACCCGAAGGCGGAGCCGATACTCACGAAAAACGGGTTAAGGCTTTGCGCCGTATGCCCAAAATCAAAAGCGGATTCGTTATGTTCTAGGTTAAGACCCGTGATTAATTTCACATTGAGCCGATCGTTCACATCATAGCTGGTAGAGATACTGGCCTGAAGGCTTTCAACATCTTCATAGCCTTTGTCATCCAAGAGCCGCTCGTCATCAACGTTAATCGCATGCTCGGTAATTTCACCCTCAAAATAACGGGCATTGCCTAGATATGTACCGCCATTATCGAAAAATATGTTATTCTCTGTTGGGCTGGTATTAAACAGGCGCGGCTGATCATCATGAAGCTTGGAAAGGCGAAGCCGTCCCCGAACGCTTAGCGTGTCCGATGGTTCATAATATAATACGCCAGACAGTGAAGCTGATTCTTGTTGGCCTACATCTTCGCCGTTAAATGTATTGGTGAACGGCCCGCCGCGTGTGTAATAGCGCCCGTTAAGACCGCCTGACATCACCTCGTTAATCGGGCCACGCAGCGCAGCAGACGCTTCGAAGCGCTCATTACTGCCCGCGTCTAGTTTTACATCTGCGGTAAATTCATCCGTGGGTGATTTTGTGATAATATTGATGGCGCCAGAATAGGTGTTACGTCCGTAAAGCGCTGATTGCGGGCCTTTGACGATTTCCACACGCTCGACGTCATTTAGATCATAATCCAAAACTGAACCATTGAGCAAAATTCCATCAACAAAGGTCGATACGCCCGACGCGCCTAAAATCGTTGCTTGTCCGCGGATAACGGGGCGTACGCCGCTGGTGCGGCCAAATTCATCGTCCAGGGAGAACCCAGGCGTTGACTTTGAAATATCAGACAGGTCGCGAAACCCAGACTGCTCAATCATTTTTGCTGTAAATGCGGAAACGGTCACAGGCACTTCTTGGATGTTTTCAGAGCGTTTTCGCGCGGTCACAATCACTTCGTCAAAACCTTGAATGCCAACAAGGTCTCCTGCTGGTATGACTGCGATTGGCACGTCTTTTTCATTTGCAGAGCGCATCATGCCCCCAGTAATAACTTCGTTCATGGTTTCTGCTGGTTCTGAATTAGCTGCACTATTTGGCTCTGATTGCTGCGCAGAGGCGAGCGAGCCTGATAGGGCAACTAGGGCGGCGGACGCAAAAAGACTGGCGCGAAATTTATGGACATTCAACATTATTTATACTCTTTCTAGAATCGTTATAATTTCGTGGTCATTAGCAAATGCCCCGTAGCCTTACAGTGCGCAAAATGTCGCACCTTGTATAAAGACTAATGAAATTCACGCCCTGACTACTCAACAATTAGAATTATTAAAATCTAGGGATACTTATGCCAAATGCGGAGGGAAAGCGAGAAAAAAAATGTAAGAATTACATTTAGTTTCTATGCCGAAACGGCATGATAAATGCTGCGTCTATTGGCGTGCCTGTGGTGATTTATACCCCGTACTGACACGTACATATATGGCGTAAAGCAAAATCAGCCCGTTAATGCCTGCTACGAGTAAAAATGGCGTGCCCGGGCCGTAGGCGTCATATAAATATCCACCGAGTAAGCTTAGTGTTAAAATGCCGATAGCGCCGCACAGGATAAATAATCCCATGACTGCGCCGCGTACATTTTGCGGGGCTTCTTGGGCGACTAATGTCTGCCCTGACATAATCACGGAAAATTCGCCTATGCCCAAAAGGATCAAAGCTGGGTATGCGCCATGCCCCGTCGGGTCTTTGGTCAGGCCCATGGTTATATAAGCAATTACGGCGATCGCCATAGCCATCATCACGGCGCTGACCCTATCAAACCTATCAAGAATTATCCCAAATATCGGCGCCCAAATAAGGCTCATTCCATGGACAACACCCGTCAGGCGGCTGGCCTGGCTATGAGCTTCGGGCGTTGTCAGCCCGTGCTGATTGATCCCTGCCTGCAATAGCCACACGGACAAAAATGTGCCGATAAGCAGCACATCGCCGCGCGCAATAAAACTATTGAGAAAAGCAAGCCTAAGGCGCGGGTTATGACGCGCGGCGGCCGCTCCGTCTTTAATAGATGTGCGAATATTTTTATGGATACGCGCCGTTCTGGGCGGGCCGCCTTTTAAGCCAAATGACACGATAAGCGCGGTGAGCAGTGCAAGTGCGCCCACTATCCAAAAAGTATATGTGCCCGCTTTGGCGTCCGTCAGGCCGCTTTTAACCAGCATGGCAGGTACGCGGCTCATGCCGACAATAACCACAAGCGCGCCCAGCCCATTGGCCGCGCCGCTCATAGCGGTAAACAGCCCGCGCGATTTATTTTTAGGGTAATCAGCCAGCACCGCCGCCATCATCGCGCCCAGCGCCGCTGCGCCCATAGACATAAAAGCTCGGCACAGCAATAATATAGAATATGATTTTGCCAGCGGAAACAAAAAGAACCCTGCGCCGATCCACACAAAGCCAAGGGTGAATACCAATTTGCGGCCAATTTTATCAGATAGTGCCCCGAACAAGGGCGCTGTGGTCAAAATCGCGATTTCACCAACAAATAAGAGCCCGCCAACCGTGCGGCCAATTTTATTGTTATTGAGCCCTAAATGTTCAGCCAATACATAATTTTGCATAAAGCTGATAAAGGAAATAAACCCAATGGTCCAAAACGCTGCAAATATATAAGTGCGCGCATTGCTAGCGCTGACCCCGTCTTCAAGGGTCACGGGGCCAAATTTTGCAGGCTGGGTGGAAATATCTTGGGTCACAAAACGCCGAGGGTTAGGATGGATAAAACCAGTCTTTTATGACGCGCGCCGCTTCCTCACAAGCCCTAAAACGAAACATCCCCGAGCTAGGCCCGAGGATGTGCAATTTTATAGATGAGCTAGGCCTAACTGCTCGCTATTGGCAGGCGAGGCATTCATCATAATCTGTAGGCGCGGCAGCTTGCATCGCAGCTTCCATATCATTAGCAGGTTTTTTATCGCTGCCAGCAAATCCAGCCCGCTGCACGGATTTAGAGCGGCAATAATACAGCGATTTCACGCCTTTCTCCCACGCAGACCAATGCAGCATATGTAGGTCCCACTTATTGACATCCGCTGGAATAAATATGTTCAAAGACTGAGCCTGACAAATGAGCGGCGCACGATCAGCAGCAAGTTCGATAACCCAGCGCTGATCAAGTTCAAATGCCGTACGGAACACGGCTTTTTCATCATCGCTAAGCTCTTCCATATGGGCGACAGACCCTTCGTGCTCTAGGATTGATACCCATGTCTCATCGGTATTAAGACCTTTTTCCTCCAGCAATGCTTCTAGGTGATAATTACGCACGGTAAATGAACCAGACAATGTTTTATGAGTGTAGACATTTGCTGGAATAGGCTCAATGCCCGCTGATGTACCGCCGCAAATAATGGAGATAGACGCCGTTGGCGCAACAGCCATTTTATGAGAAAAACGCGCCATCATGCCTGCGTCCGCCGCGTCAGGACAAGCGCCGCGCTCATGAGCGAGCTTCACGCTAGCCGCGTCAGCTTGCGAGCGAATGTGTTTAAACAAACGCTTGTTAATCGCTTTGGCCATACCACTTTCAAACGGAATGCCTTTGGACTGCAATAGCGAATGAAAACCCATCAGGCCAAGCCCAACCGAGCGCTCACGCATAGCTGAATAAACTGCATCCGACATTTTTGCGGGCGCGCGGTCTATATAATCCTGCAAGACATTGTCGAGCATGCGCATGATGTCTTCGATGAAGTTTTCATCATCTTTCCACTCGTCGAACTTCTCGGCGTTAACGGACGACAGACAACAAACGGCGGTGCGCTGCTTTCCATATTTATCTGTGCCCGTCGCCAACATAATTTCAGCACATAGATTTGATTGCTGAACCTTCAGGCCTTGGTCACGTTGATGTTTAGCCAGCGCATTATTGACCGTATCGGAGAACACCATATATGGCTCGCCGGTTTGCAGGCGCATTTCCAGGATTTTTTGCCATAAAGCACGCGCATCAACTTCTTTGATAACTTCATCCGTTTTAGGCGAGCGTAGACCAAACATAGCTCCATCGCGCACCGCATGCATAAATTCATCAGTGATGTTTAGGCCGTGATGCAAATTTAAGCTCTTGCGGTTGAAATCACCAGACGGTTTACGGATTTCCAAAAACTCTTCGATTTCAGGATGGTGAATATCGAGATATACGGCAGCAGAGCCACGGCGTAACGAACCTTGGGAAATAGCTAGAGTGAGACTATCCATCACCCGAATGAACGGAATAATACCAGAGGTCTTACCCGCCTGACCGATGGTTTCGCCAATTGAGCGCACATTGCCCCAATATGTACCGATGCCGCCGCCATTAGACGCGAGCCATACATTTTCGGTCCAGGTTTCGACAATGCTATCAAGGCTGTCATCAACCGCATTGAGAAAACACGAAATAGGGAGGCCGCGTTTCGCGCCGCCGTTCGACAAAACAGGCGTCGCGGGCATGAACCAAAGCTGGGACATATAATCGTAAAGGCGCTGGGCGTGCTCATGGTCGTCGCTATAAGCTTCGGACACGCGGGCAAACATATCTTGGTAGCTCTCTTCTTCGAGAAGATAACGGTCAACCAATGTGGTCTTGCCAAAATCGGTCAGAAGATCATCACGAGAGCGGTCAATTTTGACACGCTTGACAACTTTAAGCGCAGGTGGTTTGGCTTTAACAGGCGCACGGTTAAAAGCTTTCGAGCTTGTACTTTCGCCCGCATATTCTTCAATCTCAAGTGCTGCTGTCGTTGTTGTCTCGTCTGACATAAATTTCCCCCAGTTCAGGCTGGGCAAATCCCCATGATTTGCCACTAAAGTATCAATTTTTTAAGTGACAGAGCCCCCACCCGAAAATTCGTTAAAATCGTCGTTCTTAGCTTGTCAATGTTTGGAGAACCAATTGGCCTTCACACAACATATAGTGCCCATTCCTATCACCTCGTCAATACCTTGTGTGTCATACTAGGCAAGATTATTGTTAATAACCTCTTAAAATTTGTAGTTAACAAAATATTTATGGCAAAAAATGTAAGCTTTATAAGGGCTTGGCTGAAAAACTTTTTATGACATTTTTTTAAAGAAAAATCACCCCTGACAGACCCGTTAATAACTTTGGAATTTGTCTAATTCCAAAGCCTACTACATATAGGGGTTAAAAGACGCAATTTGGCAGAATATAAACGTTCGACTCACCTTTGACGTGCAGTGTAAATCGAAACCTCTTTGAAAGAAAATTGTAACAAGATTGACTGTATTTATTCGCATAGTTTAGGCGGCCCCCTCGGCTCTGACGCTTTTGGGCTGATTTGGGTGCGGGCAGATGTATATACACACTACACCTGCATTCGCTCTTACCCCTAGACTCATTTAGTGATTTAGCTTAATCACTTATTTATGGATATTCAAATTCACCAAGATATTATTATTATCAGTAAAGCACTGGCGCATGAAAAACGGCTACGGGTATTAAGTTGGCTAAAAGACCCGCGGGCGCACTTTCCCAAACAACAAGACGGGAGCCGCGTGCGCGATGGCGTATGCTCTGGCTTTATCGCTCAAAAGCTGGAAGTGAGCGATGCCACCGCGTCTGATCATCTAAAACTGCTGCGGCGCGCGGGGCTGGTAACGCCAAAGCGCGTAAAAAAATGGACGTTTTATCAGCGCGATGAAAAAGCGATAAAGGCCGCCATGAAATTATTAGCGCAGGATGTATAAGGGCGCTTTATGATAACGGGCATTTCAAACAAGTAATTGATCCGCGCTAGCTTGATAAGCTTACCCATTATGCCAAGCAGTTATGATCTACTATGCAAAACAATAGGGACGATAATGAAGATAATCCGTAGTAAAAACTTCAAGCCAAAAAAAGCATGGGCAGCGCTTGACATTGCCAATATGAACGGTGTGACCACGCGCCTGCACTGGACTGATAAACCCTATAAATGGCACGTCAATGACGGCGAAGAAGTCTTCGCGGTTTTAAATGGCCGCGTTGAAATGTTCTACAAACAAGATAGCGGCGAGACATCCGCCATATTAGAAGCTGGAGATATATTTTTTGCCGATATAGGCACTGAACATGTCGCCCACCCAATTGGCGAAGCGCATATATTGGTGGTTGAAAAAGAAGGAAGCGTATAATGAGCAATGAACATACTCTAATGATAGACGCCGATACCCGCGCGGCGGCGTATCGCCACTCTGTTTCCACGCGGCCCGTGTTTCCGAGGGATGATGCCATCAAAGCCTTGCGTGTTTTTGACGAAAATTTACCCGATAGCCCAAGCGAAGCGCAAGAGATGCTGGCGCTTTTGGATGAAGTTGGCTCGCCCGCGACCACTGTCTCAACGGGGCCGCATTATTATGGCTTTGTCATTGGCGGTGTGCTGCCTGCCGCTGCCGCCGCTGACCGGATGGTCAGCGTGTGGGATCAGTGCGCCAGCTCCCATATCAATTCGCCTATTGCCGCCAAACTTGAAGACATTGCAGGGCAATGGGTTTTGGACATTTTAGATTTACCGCGCAGCTCTGCGGTTGGGTTTGGAACGAGCGCCACGGCCTGCGGTTTGTCATGTTTTGCAGCGGCGCGGCGAGAGCTCCTCTCGCGGCAAGGCTGGGACCTTGATAATGACGGCTTAATCGGCGCGCCCGAAATTAAAGTCGTGGTATCAGACATTTCCCACATCACAATTTTTAAGGCTCTGCGCATTTTGGGGTTTGGTAAGCGGCATTTGCTTGTCGCCAAAACGGATAAGCGCGGACGTATTGACTCCGCTACGCTACCGCCCCTTGATGATAAAACTATTTTATGTCTGCAAGCTGGTGAGGTGAATAGCGGGGACTTTGACCCGTTCGTGCCGCTCATGGACAAGGCCGAGGCGGCGGGCGCTTGGGTACATGTAGATGGAGCGTTCGGGCTGTGGGCACGCGCCACTAAAACGCATCGCCACCTGACCGAGGGCTTAGAGCGCGCTGATAGCTGGACAACGGATGGCCATAAATGGCTGGGCACGCCTTATGACAGCGCTATGGCGATAGTCAAAGACGGAGATGCATTCGCCCGCGCGCTCAATGCGGATGCAGTTTATGCCACTGCCGAAACCCACGCCCAGAAAAACCTAACGCTAGAGTTTTCCCGCCGCGCGCGCGGTATCCCGATTTGGGCAGCGCTGAAAACTTTGGGCCGCGCTGGCGTGCGCGATATGGTCGAGCGGCATTGCCGCCAAGCGCAAATGCTGGCCGCAGGTATAGACGGTAAAAACGGCATCAAAGTGCTCACGGATGTGCCGCTCAATCAAGTTCTGTGCACAATGACGGGCGATGAAACACCAGCAGAGTTTTCTGCCCGTATGAGCGCAAGTGGTAAGCTTTGGTTTGGCACAACCGTCTGGCGCGGCAAACCCGCCTTTCGCCTTTCAGTCTCTAGCTGGCGCACCACCAACGCAGATATAGAGCGCGCGATTGCGGTGCTGACTAAAACCTAACCCACTCTGCGGCAAAATATCCGTATTGTTATTTTTAGATCGATTTTCATTACTAAATGAAATAATACAGCACCAAACAAATTGGAGATTATTATGACAGCGCAGCGCCTTACCATGACCCTTGCAGGTCTTTTTATACTTCTAAGCCTTGTGCTTGGGCACGTTATGGGACAGCTTAATTTGGCCCATATGAGCTGGCTTTGGTTTACCGCTTTCGTTGGCGTCAACTTGTTCCAATCCGGCCTTACTGGTTTCTGCCCGCTAACAAAAATACTCAAGGCATTTGGCGCTAAATAGGCCTGCGCGAGGATGCTTTATGAAGTGGGACGGGAAAACTAAATCTGGGAAGCGCATGCAAGACCTGCATGCGCTCATTCTCAAGCTTGGCGATGAGACCGAAGGCGTAGGCGAAATAGAGCAAAGTGTGAAATGGGGGCAAGCTAGTTTTGCGGCCGTGCGGCCAAAGACTGGGACACCTATTCGCATTGACGCAAACGCAGGCGCGCAGACATATTCTCTGTTTGTGCCCTGCTCCACCACTCTCATTTCAAGCTTTCGCGAGACGCATCCTGATATGTTTGACTATCACGGCAACCGTGAAATCCGGCTGGACTTGAACGCGCCCCTGCCCAAAGCAGAACTATCCTTGTTTATTACGGCGGCGCTTACTTATTATCTGCCATAACGATGACGGGCGCAAAACCGCCGCCGCGCGTACGAAAATTAGTAGTCTGGCCTTGATAAACGCGGGCGACCATAGAAAAGGCCTGCCCGCCATATGTATATACCCGCAAATCAAATTTTAGCTTTATGGGCTCGCTCTCTGGTTCCCCTTCTAGCCTAACGAGGCGCAGGGAGGGCGGCACAAATTCTTGCGCCACATGGGAGCCGCCCGATATTTGTTCCCAGACCTTGCGGGTAATTTTTTTGCCCCGATAGGCCGCCTTTGAGCCAAAACCGTCACGCGGTTTAAAGAAATATTGCTTGCGCACTGCCCACATTTCATCGGCGTTTTCGGGTGTCAATTCCAAGGTCTTTGGGACGGCTTTAAGAGCGCTCAAATGCTCATCTGGAAGTCCCCAGGTTTTAAGTCTCTCTTCTCGGCCAAACAAAATCAAATTGCGTTTGTCCGCAAATAAAGCGTGATGAGACGGCGCAGGCGAAAGCACGACATCTTGGTTTTCATAAGCACGCCTCAAAGCCTTATGACGCGGATTGCTCAGGTCGAAATCGGTCAAGCGGTTATAGACCATATCAATCGGCAGCGCGCCCGCATGCAAGCGCCCGTCTCTATAGTCAAGATCAGCAGGATCAACGATAACGGTTTGCACGCCGCTTGCGCCCAGCAAGTCTTTGGCAATGAGCATGTCAGGATATAGATATTGTTCCGCAGGGCTTTCATCAATAATAACGAGACTCGTGAGCGCCCCAGCGCCACCGCCAAGAATATATTCACGCCTAAACATTTCAACGATAAAATCGTCAATATTATCTGGCTGCGTATCCGCGCCATAAATCTTGCTGTTATAACAACAGCTAATATTTGGCTCCAGAGCGCGCAAAAGATGACTGACAATAAAAGCACCGCCCGCATTGGTATTAACCTCAATCAGCTTGGGCCCGTCGTCCGTAAGATGGAAATCATACCCCATTATAAGGCCATGAGTTTCATCCTCCGTAAATGGAGTTCGCGCGGCTATGGCGGCCCGGTAGTCTTCCAGCTTAGTCAAATCTTCAATCGCCGCAATTGTACCCAGCATAGCCTTATGCTCATCGGCGCTGACAAACACTGACGTGCGCGCGAAAATAGTTTCGCGGCTTCTCAGCAATTCCTCTGCCTGCGCGGGCAATGTGCCTGTCTCTAGCTTTCGGTTTATTTCACTGCGCGCAAGAGGCAAACATTCGCAATCCGTATTAATATTTCCTAGCATAAACCTGTCCTTAAACCGCTGCTAATACTCACATCCTGGATTGGCTTTCTCAAGCTTACGCATCAGACCTGGCCATACCAAATTATCCCCCATGCCCGGCATAAAAGCCGCGCCGCCTTGCATGTGTACGCGGGCCGACATGTCATCGCTTTCTTCATGCAAATATTTTGGGTCGCCAATGCTTTGCGCTAAAATTTGCGTCTTGCAGGCTTGCTCTAAGAAATACATGCGCATGAAAGCCAGCGCGCAATTTGCGCCCACCGTTAGTGTGCCGTGATTGCGCAGCATGAGCAAATTATGTGCGCCCATATTTTTGACAATCCGCGCGCGCTCATCAAGCTCAAGCGCGATACCTTCATAATCATGGTAGGCGAGGTCATCATGCACCACCATAGAAAACTGAGTGTATTTGCGAAGGCCGCCCTTTTGCACGGACACGGCAACGCCGTAAGGCGTATGGACGTGCAGCACACAGCCCGCATCTTCGCGCGCCGCATGGACAGCCGAATGGATTGTGAAACCAGCCGGGTTAATGAAATAGGGACTGTCCCCAATAATATTGCCCTTTAAATCAATCTTGACCAAACAGCTCGCCGTCATTTCGTCAAACAAAACGCCATAAGGGTTTATGAGAAATCTTTCTTCGCCGTCTTCATCAGGAAGCTTGGCCGAAATATGTGTGAACACCAAATCCGTCCAGCCATAAAGCGCGCAGAGCCGGTAGGTCGCCGCTAACTCACAGCGCAGTTTCCACTCTGCCGCCGAGACCTTGCCTTCAAGCCGCTCTACCTTCATAGGGTCAGGAATATCAAAACCACCGCTCACGCCAACTGCAGCGCCCATATCTGCTAACTTATTCATACTGATCTCCATTTTGGAGCAGTATAGCCCAAAAACCCTAGATTTGAAACGGCGATTATTATTCTATTTCGCTTGACTAGAGCGGGCTAAAAAATATCGAAGTGGGCGGCAACAATAGACGTAATTACCAACGTGAACGCGCAAACCGCAGCGCTATGTTTAACAGAGTTGTGCGTTGACGTACCGCGCTGGGTATACGGGCACTGCGCGGAAGGCCATTAACTTCGTTGATAAAATGGATGCAGGCAATATTTATCTCTTTATCCAATCAGACGCACTTTCCAGATCCTGACGATGGAAAACGCGCACCTTGGCTGGCATGAGCGGGCCAAAAACTTTAATGGCGGTACGCATCCAGCCTATGTCTGTGACCAAGGCCAATTTCGAGAGCTTGGTCAGATAGTGCAAACCAAATTTCGTGTCTTCCCACATGGCGCCGCGGCTGAAAGACTGGAAGTCTTCATCAAGCACAATAAGCATTTTTAGCTTATCATGCCGTTTGCGTTTTCCCGCCACCAAAGGCACGAGCGTGTCCACATAGTCTTGAGCCGTAACAATGCCTTCCGCCTCTATGGCGATTACGTCATTAGGGTAGCCTTCCATTAAGCGGTATTGCCCAGGATGGTCACTCGTCTGGCTTGCCCACGCCAGTGCCTCATCAAAATGCGCTTCCGGAAAATGGCGTATTTTGGCTTTGACGAAGAAGCTCGCCAATTTAGGCAAAATCGACACCATTTTTTTATCACTAACAAACGCCACTTTCGGCACATATTTTTGTGCTTGCTTGACGAATTTTACATGGGCGAATAAGTCCGAAAAATGTTCCCAGCTAGGCATGTTGTGCGCATGAATAAGCAGTGATGGCACTTTGTCATTGGCATTGATATAGGCCGTTAAAACTTCGCCAAGCCGTTCAAAATCTTTTTTCTCTAAATCATCTTGAGGTGCAATATGCACCACATTTTCTTGCTTTAAGCAATTTATATCTAACATATTATTCTCCTTTTTTAGGCGTTTTAGAAACGTTTAAGACCAAACCATCCTTACCAGTGCTCACCTTCACATGATCCCCATCTTTGATGTCGCCAGCTAGCACTTTGCGCGCCAGTTCATCTTGTAGGGATTTTTGGATGACGCGCTTTAGGGGGCGCGCGCCAAAGGCGGGATCATACCCCTTGTCGCCAATCCACTTACGGGCTTTATCGTCGAGCTCGATGGTAATGCGGCGGTCACCCAACCAGCCCATCAAGCGCTTCATTTGAATGTCAACAATCGCGCCCATATGCTCAGGCTTGAGCCGCTCGAAGAGTAGGATTTCATCAAGGCGGTTCAGGAACTCAGGGCGGAAATGTGCGTTGACACGCTCCATCACGGCGCTGCGCGCTGCAGATACATTTTCATCATCACCAAGGGCGACCAAAAATTCTGCGCCGATATTTGACGTTAAGATGATCAAGCAGTTTTTGAAATCCACCGTGCGGCCTTGCCCGTCCGTCAAGCGGCCATCATCAAGCACTTGCAGCAGCACATTAAACACATCGGGATGAGCTTTCTCGACCTCGTCAAATAATACCACCTGATAAGGGCGGCGGCGTACGCTCTCGGTCAACGCCCCGCCTTCATCATAGCCCACATATCCGGGAGGCGCCCCAATGAGGCGCGAGACTGAATGCTTCTCCATATACTCGCTCATGTCGATGCGGGTAATGGCTTGGTCGTCGTCAAACATAAATTCAGCCAAGGCTTTGGTCAGCTCTGTTTTACCAACGCCCGTTGGGCCTAGAAACAAGAACGACCCAATAGGGCGCGCGGGGTCTTTGAGGCCCGCGCGGGCACGGCGCACGGCGTCAGACACAGCCGCTACAGCTTGATGTTGCCCAACCACGCGCTTCCCAAGAACATCTTCCATGGCCAGCAGCTTTTCGCGTTCACCTTCCAGCATTTTTTCCACAGGCACGCCTGTCCAGCGCGACACGACAGAGGCAATCATATCCGCGTCGACCACTTCGAGCGCGGCGCTTTCCCCGTCATGCTCTTCGGCAAGGCGCACGGTTTCTTCAAGCGCGGGAATATCCACATGCTGCAAATGCCCTGCGGTTTCATAATCACCGCGCCGCACCGCGTCTGCGAGTTTATTGCGCATTGCATCCAATTTTTCCTTGGCGTCAGCCGCGCCCGCAAGCTTGGCCTTCTCCGCCTGCCACGCCGATGTCATATCAGCGCTTTGACTTTCAAGCTCGGCTATCTCGCCTTTGCGTTTTTCAAGGCGTTCTTTGGATGCTTTGTCTTTTTCAGCTTTAAGGGCCTCGACCTCGATACGCAATTGCACAAGGCGGCGGTCGACCTCATCAAGCTCTTCAGG
>Ga0209633_10004189_pt1 | contig 13037 bp, 11 predicted proteins | sample Cruoilmetagenom1_FD_187290 | JGI IMG/M metagenome (GOLD analysis project Ga0209633, IMG submission 187290) | Oil polluted marine microbial communities from Coal Oil Point, Santa Barbara, California, USA - Sample 1 (SPAdes) (version 2) | ecosystem: Environmental > Aquatic > Marine > Oil seeps ... | reverse complement strand
AATATCAAAGCTATATCCTTCAGCATGAGGTCTCACCCTTGCTTTTATGCTAATTTTTGCATCCTTTGGAAGATCTGGAATCTGCCCTATGATTTCCTTGTTAAGTTGATCCAGTTCCTCTGTTCTGTTTTTAATCATTTCCTGGTTGCCAGCCAGTGCCCAGGAGCAGATTAAAATTATGATACCCGCATATAATATGTAAAGAAATTTATATTTCATTATTTGTACTGTAAATTAAACTGCTGCCTGTTTTTACCAATCATCATCACTAAGCATTCTGCCAATTCCGGCCCTCTCCTGAACAACAATCTTTTTTGTATGCTTCACTTCTCTTTTTGCCGTAGTTTCTTTTGTAACGGTTACTGCCTTTTTAGATGGTGTGGCTGGAGCCTTTGGCTTCGCTTTTACCGCTTCAGGTTTTGACTCATCAAGCGCAGGCTCGATACTGACTTGTTCCTGTATTTTTTCAACAGGCTGTTTGAGAGGAGAGACTGTATGAACAGCAGGAGGCGGTTCTATATAAAGCCTTGCAAATAGCTCCCGGCGCCCTAGTGTTTTTTCTTCACAAGGAATATTCGTATATAAATCAAGAAAGGTATCAAGATCAATAGATGTTCTATCAGAAGAGAAAGCATTATATTTTTTTAAAGCCTTTTTTGTTTGTAAATCAAGTATACCGGTAGGGGTTACATTATATCCATTCAGAAACAACCACTCCTGAACGCTTAAAACCTTATCCGCTTTTGTCATTGTATAAAAACGTTTAGTTAATCTTCCTATAACCACTTTATCTTCTCCGGCATCATCAAGCAGCTTCCAATAAGGCAGTCCAAGATATTTACCTACTAATTGAATCATGCTGACCTGAACCAGCAGCCTTACAACATTATGCCGGCCCTGAACTTTTTTGATAGTCCCTTTTCTTCCATATGAGGGTCCAAAAATTGAAACAGCAAATTCTTCATCTGCCAGAGCTTTATGGACTATCATACTGGTGGTAGTCGTCATTTTCCTTATACTGGCGAGCGTATGGAAATCTTTTAAATTAAAATCAAGTGTTATCCTGGCTTTGCCTTGTTTGCCGGATTTGCTGAATTCAGCGGAGACTGTTTTTGAAGGCAGCCAGTCCCATAAACCGGTAAATGTAGCTTCGGCTCCAACATCAGTGCCATGACCCCTGGTTTCAAGGCCGCGGTCAAACTCTGTAATTCCTCCGGTTATAACTACATCCGGGATGAGTTTATCAGTAAAACTGGAATAACCTGTAACCATCTGATTCTGGATATAGGATGGATCATATTCTATAAACTGGACATTACCGCCTACAGAATTAAGCGTGCTTTTCATTATTTCAGTTATATCCCGCTGTATCTCTCCACCCGTGCTGGCAGAAGTGCCGGTATTATCTCCAATTCCCTGGCTTTGAATTTTTAAAAGGCCTGTTGCATAAATCTCGGACATTAATCCTAAATCATCAAGAACCCTGGAATATGATGTAACCTTGGCCTCAGGAGCTGATTGCTCCAATTTAACATCAACGTTTTTCGGATCAATGCTTGCGCAGGAAAATAAAAGTGGAAGCAATGCCAAAGATATAAAAAATTTAAAACCGCGGCATACTAATTGTACAGAAAACAGGTGTTTCATTATGCCTCTCATGCAAAAAAATATAATTTATTAAAAGTTGTTTCTTCCCCGTTCCTACTTGTCAACAACCTGTGTTTTGTCGCCCCTGCTCTCGTCTATTATAATAATATCGCCCCTAATAGTACCTCCAGCTCCCAAAACAACACTGTTCATATTGGCGCCTGATGAAGTGTCCATTGAACCACCAGAATCACTGCCTGATTGAGCTGCCCTGGTCCTTACTTCGGCCTTGCTTTTTGCATTTAATTTGATAAATTTAATATTTTTATCAGTATCCCCCAAATTATCATATGCACTGATGCCGTCATCCGTATATTTTGACATGCCATCATCTAAATCACCGCTAAAACCTGCATTTGCAAAAACAAGAAAAAAAAATATCAGAATAACAAAAAAGATAGCCGTATTTTTTTTCATAATTTTTTCTCCACATAACTTTTTGATGCCACCTTAGGAACGAGGACGAAATAACTTCCACAACTATGCATCACAGCTTCAGGCCATCTTTAGCCGATTCTCAATCGCAAAATTTTCACAAGAGCCTGCTATTCCTGCGGTTTTACTCACTCGTATCGACTAAACCTGACCCAAATCCAAGCGCCTACTTGTGGAAGAAGTTATTTTGTCCCTGTTCCTTACTCTGGTAGTTAATGCATCTTATTCAACTACAACAGAACCCATATTAGCTTTTGCACCTCTGCCCAAAGCAACATTGGCGGACTTATTGACGAGTGACCTGTTACTTACAGTACCCTTGATGTTGGAATTTTTAACCTGAACCGAGCCCATATTAGCTGTAGCACCTCTGCCAAGAGCAACATTGGCGGACTTGTTGACGAGTGCCCTGTTACTTACAGTACCCTTAACATTGGAGTTTCTTACATCAACAGAACCCATATTGGCTGTAGCACCTCTGCCAAGAGCAACATTGGCGGACTTGTTGACGAGTGCTCTGTTACTTACAGTACCTTTAACATTGGAGTTTCTTACATCAACAGAACCCATATTAGCTTTTGCACCTCTGCCAAGAGCAACATTGGCGGACTTATTGACGAGAGCCCTGTTGCTTACGGTACCTTTAATATTGGAATTCTTGACCTTGACGGAACCCATGTTGGCCTCAGCTCCTCTTCCGAGTGAAACATTGGCAGACTTGTTGACTAAGGCTTTATTGGATACGGTACCTTTAACCTCCGATCCGGCAAAAGACATAGTTGCTCCAAGAAGAAGAATACCTGTTGTGATTGCAATTGTTTTTTTCATTTTCATTTCCCCCTTTTTAAAAAAAAATTAAAACTTTAAAAAAATACATTTCACTAAAAAAATGTCACAATAAATATGCTCAAATTGCATAACGAGTTAAAAAAAAAAAAGCAATACTTTTTTTATACGCCCGGTGGACATCGTGCATGTTTTTCAATTTTTTTGACCTCCAAAAAAGTTAAGCATGCTTAAAACAAAAAATGGTTTGTAATAATAAGCAAGCAATTGTTGTGCCACAGCCACCAATAATTGTTATAATCTTAAGAATTCAATTGGTTATCTGTTATATATAAACATAAAAGAAATTTTTTAGATAATTACTATGAAAAAAAATACATAGTTATATATCAAAAACATCGCTTCATGAATAAATAATTTCACAAAATTTTATTAACCCGCACACTTTGGATATTTAGGAACGGGAACGAAATAACTTTCCCAAATAGGCGTACAGATTTAGGCCAGGTTTGTTCGATCTAAAAGTAGAAAAGTTGCAGGAATAGCGAGCTATTTCAAGATTTTTGTACTTTTAGATCGGGCAAAGATGGCCTGAAGCTGTGATGCATAGTTGAGGAAGTTAATTCGTCCTCGTTCCTTAGGAACGGGGATGAAATAAGGAACGAGGATTAAAAAACTTGCGCAAATAATTAGGGGAAAAAGGAATTTTCGGATAGCCTCATAATTTTATTTTCTGCAAATTTTTGCTACTGATTCAATATGGTATGTATGGGGAAACATATCCACCGGCTGCACTTCTTCAATTTCGTAACTATCTTTGATCACAGCAAGATCTCTGGCCATTGTAGCCGGGTTGCAGGATACATAAACAATACGTTCCGGGGCAGAAGCCATAATCTGTTTGACCACGTCCTTATGTATTCCGGATCTTGGGGGATCGATTATCAAAACATCCGGCCTGGTTTTAATGTTTGCAAGTGAATATCTTATATCGCCAGGTATGAACCTGCAGTTGGATACTGAATTATTGATGCAATTTTTTTCGGCATCATTAACAGCACTCTCAACCAGCTCAAGACCTGTTATTTCTTTTGCATGATTCGATAAAAAAATCGCTATGCTTCCTGTGCCACTGTATAGATCAAGCACGATTTCCCTGCCTGTCAAACCTGCATATTCTTTTACTTTTTTATATATCTCGAATGCGCCTGCAGTATTGGTTTGAAAAAATGAGTTGGATGATATTGTAAAGTTGTATGAGCCGATCTGCTCAGTAATACTCGAAGAACCTGCCAGATTTATTTCATACTCACCAACTGCAATACCTGCTTTTCCGGAATTAATATTATTTACTACTGAAACAACCTCAGGGTAGCGCTCTTTTAATAAATCCGCAAGGGGCTGCAGTATACTGCGATCTTCGTAGGCAGTAATTATATTGACCATCCATTGATCAAAGGCTGCGGAATGGCGCAGCATTAAAAACCGCCAGTATCCCGTATGGCTGCGAAGCCCGTAAACCGGAGCATCGGATTGTTTAATAAAGCTTTGTACTTCATTTAAAATTTTGTTACCAAGATCAGGCTGCAGCAGACAATACTTATTATCCAGCACTTTATAAAAGGTACCTGGGACATGGAGGCCAAGCGCAAAACCAATTTCGACATCATCTTTTCCCAACTCCTCCGGAAGCAGCCATCTTCTGTCGGAACAGGAAAATTCCATTTTGTTCCGGTATCCGAAAATTTTTTCTGACGGTATTGTTTCATGCACTTCAACATCGTGAAACAACCCGATATGCTCAAGAGAATCGACAACGTGCTGCCTCTTGTATTCAAGCTGTTTTTCATACCTTAAGGTCTGCCATTTGCACCCTCCGCAAAACCCGCTATACTCACATTCAGGTTCAACCCTGTAAGGGGATGGTTCTAAAATTGCCTCAATCCGGGCTTCAAGATATTTTTTCTTTTTTTTTATTATGCGTGCAGAAACATAATCCTGGGGAATTCCGTTATCAATAAAAACCGCCAAACCATCTATTTTGGCAATTCCCTTACCTCCGAATGCAGCTCCCTCGACCCGAAGGTCAAGCAGATCTCCTTTTTTTAGCTTCATAATGTATAACTACCTTTAAGGAACGAGGAGGAAATAACTTCCCCAAAGCAGGCACACAGATTTAGGTCAGGTTTGTTCGATCTAAAAGTAGAAAAGTTGCAGTAATAGCAAGCTATTTCAATATTTTTCTGCTTTTAGATCGGGCAAAGGTGGCCTGAAGCTGTGATGCATAGTTAGGGAAGTTAATTCGTCCTCGTTCCTAAGGAACGGGGACGAAATAACTCATAAAAAAAGGCTGATATAAATATCAGCCTTTAAAATTTTTAGATAGTGCCTGAAATCACTATGCCGCTTTTGACAACTTAACCGCACATACTTTGTATTCCGGTATCCCTGAAACGGGATCCAGGGCGGCATTGGTCAATCTGTTTGCCGCAGCTTCCGCAAAATGGAATGGTATAAATACCGTGCCTTCAACGGCCACGCCCGATATCATCAGCTTTGCTTTAATCTGGCCTCTTCTGGACTCAATATTAACCAGGGATTTGTTGTCCAGATTATATTTTTCAGCATCCTGTGGAGAGATTTCGATAAAACATTCTGGAGCGCATTCATTTAATCCTTCTGTTTTTCTTGTCATTGTGCCGGTATGATACTGATAAATAACCCGTCCGGTTGTCAGATAGACTGGATAATCCTGATCAACACGCTCATCCGGCGGTATATAGTTTATACCGTGAAAAAGCCCTTTTCCGCGTGTAAACTGCGCACCATGCAGGATGGGAGTGCCAGGATGATCAAGGCTTGGGCAAGGCCAGTGCAGGCCAACATTTTCTATACGGTCATAAGTTATACCTGCATAAGAAGGTGTAACACGAGAAATTTCTTCCATTATAGCCTGGCTGTTTTCATAAGGCATCGGGAAACCCATTCGTGAAGAAATGCCGCATATTATTGCCCAGTCATCTCTGGCTTCTCCTGGAGGCTCAACAGCCTTTCTTATTCTCTGAACGCGGCGCTCCGTATTTGAAAAAGTGCCGTCCTTTTCAGCAAAACATCGTGATGGGAAAACAACATCCGCAAGCTGCGCAGTTTCTGTGAGAAATAAATCCTGAACCACCAGAAAATCAAGATTTTTTATTGATTTTTCGGCATGATTAAGATCCGGATCCGATACAAGCGGATTCTCTCCAATTATGTAAAGTGCCTTTAGCTCGCCGTCATGCGCCCTGGGTATCATTTTGGTAACAGTAAGGCCGGGTTTATCAGGAAGATCTGTAACACCCCAGGCTTCTTCCATCCGTTTTCTTGCATCAAAATCTGTCACTGGCTGGTATCCTGTGAAAACATTAGGCAGCCCGCCCATGTCGCAAGCTCCCTGAACATTATTCTGACCTCGCAGAGGATTAACTCCTCCGCCTGGTATGCCAATATTACCACAAAGCATCGACAGGTTAGCCAAAGATTTTACATTGTCTGTTCCTGTTGTATGCTGAGTTATACCCATACAGTACAGGATACTTCCTGCTTTGGCTTTTCCATAGAGTCTTGCAGCTTCAACTATCTCTCTGGCAGGTATGCCTGTTATTTTTTCTACATTTTCAGGGGTAAATTTTTCTACTACCTTTTTTAATTCCTCAAAACCTTCGGTTCTGTTCTCTACAAATTTTTTATCATAAAGCTCTTCATTGATGATCACATTCATAAGGCCGTTAATCCAGGCGACATCAGCGCCGAGATTAGGTCTTAGCCATAACTCTGAAAATTCGGTCAGCTTTATGCGCCTGGGATCTACAACTATTAATTTTGCGCCTTTAAACCTTACAGCTCTTTTTACAACAGAGGACAAAACAGGATGGTTTTCTGTAGTGTTGGAACCTGTAACAAGGATAACATCCGCTTCTCCAATATCACCAATGGTATTTGTCATTGCTCCACTTCCGAAAGCTGCGGCCAGACCGGCCACTGTAGAGGAATGTCAGAGCCGGGCGCAATGATCAATATTGTTTGTTTTAAGGGTTGCCCGTGTAAATTTATGCGCTATGTAATTCTCTTCATTTGAAACTCTGGCGGAAGTAAGTACTCCCATGCTGTCAGAACCGTATTCTTCCTTAATACCTTTCAGTCGTCCGGCAACCAGATCAAGAGCTTCATCCCATGAGGCTTCCCTGAATTCTCCATTTTCTTTTATCAGCGGAGTTGTAAGACGTTCGGGAGAATTAACAAAATTATAGCCAAAACGCCCTTTTACGCAAAGGCTTCCGTAATTTGGGGCCACACCTTCAACGCCTGTAACCTTGACTATTTTATTATCTTTAACATGGAGATAAAGTTGACAACCGACACCACAATAAGTGCATGTAGTACGGACTTTTTTTGTTTCCCATTGTCTGACCCGATAGCGTACATCCTTTTCTACAAGCGCTCCCACAGGGCAGGCCTGAACACATTCACCGCAAAAAACACAATCAGAATCCTTCAATGTTTTGTTGTCAAAAGCAATAACTTTGTTAGACAATTTATTCTGCCCAAAATCTATGGCATTATTAACCTGTATTTCCCTGCATGCTGCTACACATCGGCCGCACATAATGCAGCGGGAGAAATCACGAACAATAAACGGATTCACATCCTCCATTGGATATTGTACGCTGGTTCCGGGCATACCGGTTGCGGAAACCTGATATCGATAGGCAAGATCCTGAAGTCTACAGTCACCCCACACAGGACAAAGGTGATCGCTTTTGTCATCCTCCTGTACATTAAGCTGGAATGCAGTCCAGTCTCTATTGTCTGAACCGCGCGCCGCACAATTGTGATTCCCTGATGAGAGCATTTTTCGAATAGTGTTGCGCCGCGAATCAATTACCTTTGGAGACTCAGTCAGCACAACCATTTGATCCGCAGCAGGCATACAACATGATTCCAACAAATCATCCTGCCCCTCCACTTCAACTACACATATGCCGCACCTGCCGCTGGGAGCAGCTCCTTTTAAATAACAGAGTGTAGGAATATCAATATCATTCCGCCGGGCCACTTCAAGTATCGTATCCCCGGGCTCGAATGAAAATTTATTTCCATTGATTATAATGCTGTTTTCTGCATCCATGATATATATTTATCTCCCTATAAGGTTACACCTCAATAAAAAAACGCCTAATTTATTTATTTTTTTTACAGAATTTAAACAAATTTGTCAATCCTGGAAATAATGACGGGAAAGAGTATTTAATATAGAAGAAATAATAAAGATAGACACCAAAAGCACTGCCAAACAAATTAGCAAAAATATCATTGATATCAGCGCATCTGTATGGAACAAAATACTGATGAATTTCATCACTGATTCCGTAAAGAGTCGACAAAAAGATACTTATAATAATCAGCAAAACCATATTCTCTTTAAGCCGGATGGTTGAGAACGCTCTGATGACAAGCAGCCCGAGAAAAGCATATGCAAAAAAATGAATGAGTTTATCCATGAAAAAAATTTGGGGGACATTCGAAGGGTACTTGTTGGAAGAAAGGCTGTAAATAAGAATACAATATAATAAAAGGGGGAGCCAGTAATATAAAAAAATTTTGCTTTTTTTGTTCATGATTATATCAGGGGGCAAAATCAATCAATTTTTGCTTCCTCTTCAGCAAGCATATCTGTCAATTTTTCTAATTCATCATAAAGGGAATCATTTTGCAAGTTACAAACATGAATCTCTCTGGACAGCTCTGCTATTTTTCCACCCTCATGTTTATGCGATGCATCTACAATTTTTAGGTTTAATTCATCCAGCATTTTTTCGCAACTTTCTATTTTTTTCTCAACTTTTTTTATCTTTTGTTTAAGCGGTTTTAACATCTGGGAACGTTTAAATAAAAGCTCCGACTTTTTACGTCTTGATTTTTGTTTATTTTTCTGAGGGCATCTCTCTTTGGGATGCACTTTTTTGCTGTCCGCTCCTTGCTTTTTGAGACTCTCCTCCCAGCCGGCTTCATCAAGAAAGCTTTGATAAGACCCGTCAAAAAGATCAATAGATTCATTTTGAAATATGACCAGTCGATCTGCGAGAGCATGCAGGAACATCTCATTATGGGTAACCATTACAACAGCACCATCAAAAGCATCTATCGCTGCCAGCAAGGCATCACTCGATTCCATATCCAGGTGATTTGTGGGCTCATCAAGAAGTAACAGGTTAACCGGTGTTGCAAGAAGCTTGCACAACATGACTCTGCTTTTTTCACCTCCAGACAGCACTCTGATTTTTTTTAAAGCCGCATCGCCCTTGAACATCATGCCTCCGCAAATATTCCTGGCCATTTGTCTGTCAACATCAGGTTGAGACGATAAAACCTCTTCCTCTACAGTATAGCTGTCATTAAGGCTTTTTACGTTTGTTTGTTCAAAAAAACCTTTTGCTACAGCCGAATTATATTTTATTTCACCCTTATCAGGCCGAAGAGTGCCGCCTAATAGTTTAAGAAGAGTTGTTTTACCACGACCGTTTTGTCCGACCACACATATTCTCTCTCTTGCCCCTATTGTAATATCAAAATTATTAATAATGAAATCTTTTTTACCACAATTTTTATTATAGGCAAACGAAATACCATGTGCGCTCATCAGAAATTTACTTTTAAATGGGAGGCTTCTGAATGAAAACTCAAGATCATCCAGTTTTTCCAGTTTTTCTTTTTTTCCCATCCTGTTCAAGGCTTTGACTCTTGACTGCACAAGGTTAGCGAGTCTTGCCTTTGATCTGAACCTGGTAATAAAAAGTTGAACATCCTTTTTTCGTTTTTCATCATTGATGCGTGTTTTTTCGTATATTTCCTCATCCTGAGCTATCTGTTGATAATATTTTTCAGTATTTCCAACTATTTTATGAGCCTTGTGACGATGAATGCCGACAACATGCGTAACAATACTATCCATAAAACTTCTATTGTGTGAGATCAACATTAGTGTACGGGGCCAGTTATTAAGAAAATGCTCTATCCATCGAATAGAGGTAATATCCAGATAATTGGTCGGCTCATCAAGGAGGAGGAGGTCTGGCTCGGAAAGAAGTGCTTTGGCAAGATTCAGACGGACCTGAAACCCACCCGAAAATTCTTTCGGGTCTCTGTTTAAATCATTTAAAGCAAAGCCTAATCCCGTCAGAATTTTTTCAACTTTCCACGACTGTTCACGTTCATGCTCCGGCAGACCTTTTTTACCCTCTGCAAGTATGGAATCTTCTGTAAAGACAAGCTGCTGCTTCACAGATTCGATTCGATAATTTTTCGGAACTGTTATTAACCCGCTGTCAAAGTCTTCCTCTCCGGTTATAAGCCTGAAAAGAGTGGTTTTACCGTGGCCGTTTCTTCCCACAATACCGACTCTTTCCCTGGGATTTACCCTGAAACTAATTTCATTAAAAAGTGTATGGCCTCCAAAGCTTTTGGAGATATTTTCTATATTAATCACGAGATGATATTAACGTAGGGGTTTAAAATTTTAACACCCTGCGTTTCATTCAGGAATATTTTTTTAAAATAAGGGTTGCGTTTGTTCCACCAAAACCGAATGAATTTGTCATTGCATAATCAATATTCATCTTACGCACAATATTCGGCACATAGTCAAGATCGCACTCATCTGATGGATTGTCAAGATTTATGGTAGGAGGGGCGATACTTTCATGAATCGACTTGGCTGTAAAGACCGCTTCAATACCTCCACTGGCACCAAGCAGGTGGCCGGTCATTGACTTGGTTGAACTGACCGCGACTTTAAAGGCATCATCCTTGAAGATTTCCTTAATAGCCATTGTTTCATAAAGATCATTCATCGGAGTTGATGTTCCGTGAGCATTAATATAATCTATTTTTTTATACGATATACCGGCATCAGCAAGGGCAGCATACATGCATCTTGCAGCTCCCTCACCATTAGGGGCCGGCGCGGCAATGTGATAACCATCGCCGCTCATTCCGTATCCGACTATTTCCGCATAAATGTGAGCGCCTCTTTCAAGTGCGCCCTCAAGAGCTTCGAGTATAAGGATGCCGCTTCCTTCACCAACCACAAAGCCATCACGGTCACGATCAAAAGGCCGTGAAGCTTTAGAAGGTTCGTTATTACGGGTGGAAAGAGCTTTCATGGCATTAAATCCACCAATACAGCACGGACTGATCACAGACTCCGCGCCGCCTGTGATCATTGCATCGGCTGCCCCTCTTGCTATGGTGTTGTATGCATCTCCCACCGCATGAGTACCGGCAGCGCAGGCAGTCGCAACTGAAGAGTTGGGGCCTTTGGCACCAAAATAAATTGAGATCATTCCCGGTGCCATATTGCCTATTATCATTGGAATAAAAAAGGGACTGATTCTTTTTGGCCCCTTTTTTTTTATAGTGACGCTCGTTTCTTCTATCAAACTAAGCCCGCCGAGTCCGCATCCTGTTATAATGCCGACTCTGTTTCCATTTGAATCGTCTATAACCAGACCGGAATCTTCAATGGCCATGCGGGTTGCTGCTATGGCATAGGCCAAAAATGGCTCCACCCGTTTAGCATCTTTTTTTTGCAAAAAATCTTCCGGGCGAAAATTTTTTACCTCCGCGGCAATTTTTGTCGCATAATTAGAAGCATCAAATCTTGTTAATTCGCCAATCCCTGACTTTCCTGCACACAAAGCTGTCCAGGTTTCATCAACGCCTACTCCCAAAGGGGTTACAAGCCCCACGCCAGTAATAACTACCCGTCTTTCCAACAAAGGCCTCCTTGATCCGATTTGATTTAATTAATCGTTATTCATTATTAGCTATATAATCCATAGCATCCTGAACAGTGATCAATTTTTCTGCATCGTCATCCGATATTTCCACATCAAATTCTTCTTCTATGGACATGATAAGTTCTACCAGATCCAGTGAATCTGCTCCCAAATCATCAACAAAGGATGCAGCAGGCACAACTTCCTCAAGTTCAACACTAAGTTTATCTGCTATTATCTTATTTACTTGCTCAGTTACTGACATTTAATATTACTCCTTTTAAATATACATTCCACCACTTATATGAATTACCTGGCCTGTAACATATGACGCTTTATCAGAGGCCAAAAAAGATACTATTTCCGCAACATCTTCGGGTTGTCCCGGACGTCCGAGAGGAACCTGGCTTAACATAGCTTCCCTGGCTTTGTCCGAAAGCGCAGCCGTCATATCTGTTTCAATAAAGCCGGGAGCTACTGCATTAACCGTAATCCCACGGGATGCAAGCTCTTTTGCGGCTGATTTTGTCAATCCTATTATTCCCGCCTTGGAAGCAACATAATTTGCCTGCCCCGGGTTCCCGATTACACCTACTACCGAGGCTATATTAACGATACGGCCATAACGGTTTTTCATCATTGCTCTCGCAGCGGCCTTAATACATAGAAATGCGCCTTTTAAATTTACATCCAGTACTGCATCCCAATCTTTTTCTTTCATTCTTAGCAGCAGGCCGTCTCTGGTAATACCGGCATTATTGACCAAAACATCAATTTTTCCGGTTTTATCAAGAATTTTTTTAAAAAAAGCATCCACATCCTGTGCTGAGGCAACATTAACGCTGCTGCTTGCGGCAGTTCCGCCTTTTTCACTAATAAGTTTTTCCGTTTCGGCTGCAGCGGCAGCTTCAGCAGAATCATCTCCTGGAGCATAATAATTAAAATAAATTTCCGTATCCGGTTCAGCCATTGAGAGACAGATGGCGCGGCCTATACCCCTGGATGCCCCGGTTACTACTATTATTCGTTTATTAGTATTTGCCATTATTAGGAACGAGGACGAAATAACTTCCACAACTATGCATCACAGCTTCAGACCATCTTTGCTCGATTTCAAAGTACAAAAATCTTGAAATAGCTCGCTATTCCTGCAACTTTTGTACTTTGAAATCGAACAAAACTGACCTAAACCTGCGCGCCTACTTGTGGAAGTTATTTTGTCCACGTTCTTTACCTCCCAAAAAGTATATCAGCCACCTTGTCCATATCATTTATAATATTTTCACAACTTCCGACAAACTGATCATAGGATATCTTTTCCATAAAACCGGTTTTAAAAGAATTATTAAATTG
>Ga0209633_10004188_pt1 | contig 13038 bp, 12 predicted proteins | sample Cruoilmetagenom1_FD_187290 | JGI IMG/M metagenome (GOLD analysis project Ga0209633, IMG submission 187290) | Oil polluted marine microbial communities from Coal Oil Point, Santa Barbara, California, USA - Sample 1 (SPAdes) (version 2) | ecosystem: Environmental > Aquatic > Marine > Oil seeps ... | reverse complement strand
CTTTACAGGTGTAAACACCCTTTTCTTTTGTGTTGACATACTTACCTGAAAAAGCCCTTTCGGTTCCCTTGTTTATGAGTACATGCTGTTCAAATGCACTGAGCTTGTCTATATTTGTTTTCCATGGTTTGAAATCTTGGGCATTTAGAAAAGTAAATCCCCAGGCAAGTAGTATTAAAAATATTTTGTTCACAGTAGTCCTTTATAGTTTATATTTGAGGCACTATACAAAACCTTTGTGTACTCTAAATGCACTAATCTCTCATGACAGCATATTTGCCAGAGCCTAGCGTCATGACAACTACTGCGCTTAAGAAGTAAAACATAGGTACTTCCACTGCCCACGCACCATGTTCACCTAGCTTAAGTAATGCACCCATTTTTGTTAAGTAGAGTGCTACTCCCATATTGAAAGCGATGACCCCAGCCCAAAACCGACTCTTCCAACCTATGATAAGAAAAAGAGGTGCAAGTATCTCTCCTACATACACGCCATAAGCTAAGATTTCAGGTAGTCCTTGCTTGGAAACCAACCCTTTGATGAACTCTATGCCGTGCAACGCTTTGTCTATCCCATGAAAGAGCATCATACCACCGATCATCCATCGTAAAATTAATTTTCCTATATTTTCTCTCATAAATAACCTTTTATTGACATCATAACATATCCTAACTAAGTCAAAATATTATTTTTATTATTAATAAAAATAATAGGTTAATATATATTTTAATAAGCTTTGTGATGTTAAAATATTAATGACTCAATATAAGGAGTAAGTACAAAGAAAACAGTCGGGTGACTCTTTACTAGAAAAAATGATATCGAACTTGACAGCTACAGGGCACTTCTTGGTGGGATTGCCTCAGATACGTGGATAGGGGTATCCCGTATACATTTTAAGGAAAAAACATGAAACTAATACACACTAAACTAATAACATTGACCTTTTCTACGGTAACCCTTTTGGGTCTCACGGGATGCTGGGATTCAAATACGACACCCGTAGAACCTGTAGAAGAGGTAAATGAGTCTGCACTAGGTTATCAAACTATATTGCCAGATGGCACAGTAGACTATGTAGACTACACAGGAGAAAAGCGTAATGCAGTAGCAACTGTTGCAGAGGCGGAATATCATACAGGTATGGGGTATGGGAATACTCTCTTTGACAGTGCAGACAAAAAGTGTCAGAACTGTCACAATGAACTCTACGATACGTGGAAGAGTTCCATGCATGGTAAGTCATGGGCAGATCCTATCTTCCAATCTAAAATGCAAGATTTTTTACGTACACACTTAGCAAAAATTGGTGAAGATAAAACAGCAGTAGGCGGCATAGTATATGAACAGGCTTCTGTAGGAGTTGGAACAAAAAACATGTTCAGTGGTGCAGCGCAAACATGTATCAAGTGTCATGCACCTGGTGCTTACTATGCAGGTGATGTACAAGTATCCGTAACTGAAGTGCAAGATGCATCAGATATTAATACTTCACAACTAGACACATTAAAAGCAGCACTTGAAGTAAATGATTCAAATGGAGAGATCGCTGTTATAGCAGCAAATAAATATCAAAATAAGGTCTATAAGGCTACATTCCAGATTGGCCATGAAGCAAATCGTGAAGGAATCAACTGTGCTTTCTGTCATAGTATAGAGACCCCTAGACTTATGAAAGAAGGTGGCAAGGATTTGGGTACTTACACACTAGCAAAAGATATGCGTGTTGGCCCACATGGCCCTATCAAAGCTCCAGCTGGTTCTGATCTTCTCTTTAATAATGATGCTACAAACCCAGATATGAATAAGTTTTTTAGACTTTGGGGACCTGAAAAGTATGCTGCATATCATGCAACTCCAAAAGAAAACTTTGACATCAACAAATCAGTAGATGGACGCTACACGATGCACAGTACAGATTTAAATGGTACAGATGGGAAAGTACACTTTACAGGTGGACCATACTATGGGCCATATGGTGTCACTGGTGCAACAAATGAAAATGCAACAGATGAGACAAACAGATCAGCACATGTAAATCCACACTTTGACAAAGACACTAACAATCACTTTAATGAAAGTGGTAAAGGTCTCTGTCTATCTTGTCACCAACGTTCTGCAGGTGCAGCCGTACCAAAAGGTGAAGATGGTGCAGGTAACTTCATGGAACTATGCTCAACACAAATGGCAGTAACAACAGGTGAAGACATCGCTGCAAATGATTCTGCAAGTTCTCCAAAATGTCAAAAATGTCACATGGAACGTATCGAAGGTACAGTTCTTCATAAATGGGCTAGCCCAGACCAAAAGTGGACACTGGCTGACAATGACCACTTAACGCCTGAATTTAATCCAGATGATACAACTGTAGCAGCTGGTGAAAACCCTGTGAGAGATGGTTGGTTAAACTCACATGCATTCTTAGGTGCAAGTAAAACGGGTCATAAGACAAGTGCCACTGCAAAAATCCAAAGTGGATTTGATGCTACACTTAAACAGACATATGATGGTCTTACCTTAAACGTAGTGACTACATTTACCAATAAAACTGCCCACATGTTTCCAGGTGCTCACCCTATGCGTCGTGTGTTAACACGTGTTATCGTTACAGATGATAGCGGCACTAAGATAGACATTATGAGTAGTACGGGTGCTTCAACTTTTGGTAACATAGAAAATGCTGTCCAACCATTAGCTGGTAAAGTACTACATGAAAGTGCGTTTACACCAGTGCCCGTAGAGGATGCGGGAAGTGCAGATATGACTTTCCCTGGCAAAGTGCCAGACTTAAATGGTTCAGCCATTCCTAGCCAGAAGTTTGATGGTACACCAGTGACCATCACTGGTACAGATGCTACACTTACGGCGCAGACGGTAACAGATGGTACTACTACAGGAATTGTCAGTAATGCTGCCATAGTAGACAGTTCTGATACTTCTAACTTTACTAGAGTTTATGGACATGAAACAGGTAAAAAGTATGACCTAGATAGCAATGTAACTACTCCTGCTGTCTTTGTGGTACGTCCAGGATTTGACTCAAACATGGTACAAAGCGATAACCGCTTAAGTCCAAATGAGACAGAAAAATACATGCTAACGTATGACATCACAGGCAAAACAGGTGTAAGTGTGACATATAAAGTCTACTACATGCAAAAAGGTGCTAATGGTAAATTCCTAACTGCTGAAGATGGTTTCTTAGACCAAGCAGCAAGTGATGCGAAAAAACTACTAGTTACAGAAGTGTTCAGCGCAACAGAAACACTCTAAGTCAAACTCCCTTACTCTACCCTCTTTGGGGTGGAGTATTTACTCCCTATATACAAATTTTTCTAAATTTACATCAACAATTTATTTCTATATTATATACTCCACAAGCTCATCTAGCTACTATGGCACAATAAAAATCAGACTACAACTTATTTTGAGAAATAATTTAAATTGTAGTTTAAAAAAATAATAGAAAATAGTTCGTAAGTTTCTGATGAAGATATACAGGGAAGTAAATAGGTGATTTAAAAGTTATGGCCGGGAGAGGGGGATTCGAACCCCCGGAGGTATAACCCTCACCGGTTTTCAAGACCGGCACATTCGACCACTCTGACATCTCCCGACATTGAAAAGAAATAGAATTCTATCTAATAAAAGATGAAATCTTGTTTAGGTTACCATGGAGGAGCCAACCAGACTCGAACTGGTGAATAGCAGATTTGCAATCTACGGCCTTACCAACTTGGCGATGGCTCCAAAAACATCTGGTAGACAGACCATCAAATAAGAAATTTAAAAGAAATTTTCTTATTTGATGGTCTGTTCTAATGGTGCCCGAGGCCGGACTTGAACCGGCACGGTCGCAATGACCGGGGGATTTTAAGTCCCCTGTGTCTACCAATTCCACCACTCGGGCATATTGGCACCATTATCATTTATATGGAGCGGGCGAACGGGTTCGAACCGTCGACCCCAACCTTGGCAAGGTTATGCTCTACCGCTGAGCTACGCCCGCAAATCCATACCGCATTTAAGAGTTCACTTAAAATTGGAGTGCGATTATATCCAAAAAGGTTTTAAATGTAAAGAGATGCTAGGTATTTTTCGATATAATCACTAAAATAACTAAAATACAAAGGCTTTTCCATGAGAAGTGATGAAATTAAACAGGGGTTTGACAGAGCCCCTCATAGAAGTTTATTGCGTGCTACAGGCGTGCAAGATGATGATTTTGATAAACCGTTCATCGGTGTGGCTAACTCGTTTATAGAGATTATCCCTGGGCATTTTTTCTTGAACAAAGTGGCTGAAGTCATCAAAGAAGAGATACGTGCGAACGGTTGTGTACCTTTTGAATTTAATACCATTGGGGTAGATGATGGTATCGCTATGGGGCATGATGGGATGCTTTACTCTCTGCCTAGTCGTGAAATCATAGCTAACTCCATAGAGACAGTAATGAATGCACATAAGCTTGATGCGATGATAGCCATACCTAACTGTGACAAGATCGTTCCAGGGATGATCATGGGTGCTTTACGTGTAAATGTACCTACAGTCTTTGTCTCTGGTGGCCCTATGGAGAAAGGATACACGAAAGATGGTACTCCTATAGACCTTGCAACTGCTTTTGAAGCTGTAGGAAAACATGAAGCAGGTGAGATCACAGATGAAGAACTTCTTGACATTGAGTGTAATGCCTGTCCAAGTGGAGGTTCATGTTCTGGTATGTTTACAGCCAACTCTATGAATACACTTATGGAAGCGATGGGTATCGCTTTACCTGGGAATGGGACTATTTTAGCCTTGACACCGGAGAGAACAGAGCTTTACAGAAAAGCAGCACGTCGAATCTGTGAAATAGCCAAATCAGAGCAGAGTGAGCGTGAAAAGTACCGTATAAGAAATATACTCAATGAAAATGCAGTACGTAATGCTTTTGCAGTAGATATGGCGATGGGTGGATCTTCAAATACAGTCCTTCATATGCTGGCTATTGCTAGAGAAGCGGAAGTAGACTTCCAACTTTCAGACATCAATGCTATCTCTAAGCGTGTATCACACATCGCTAAGATATCTCCATCATTGTCAACAGTACACATGGAAGATATCAATAAAGCCGGTGGAGTCAATGCAGTCATGCATGAGATGATGAAACGTGGTGACAACATCTTGATTGACAGTCTTTCTGTCACAGGTGAAACACTGTATGAAAAAGTAAAAGATGCCGAAATCTTAGATACAAACATCATACATACCATAGACAATCCATACTCTGAAGTTGGTGGGCTTGCCATCCTTTATGGTAACCTTGCTGAACAAGGTGCCGTCATCAAAACAGCGGGGATTACTGGAGATAGGGTCTTCACAGGAACTGCTGTATGTTTTAACTCACAGGACGAATGTATAGAAGGTATTTTAGCAGGGAAAGTTAAGGCTGGCGATGTTGTAGTTATCCGTTATGAAGGTCCTCGTGGTGGGCCAGGTATGCAAGAAATGCTTAGTCCTACATCGCTCATCATGGGTATGGGTCTTGGAGACAAGGTGGCACTTATCACTGATGGTAGGTTCTCTGGAGCTACTAGAGGTGCTAGCATTGGGCACGTGAGTCCTGAGGCTGCTGAAGGTGGTCTTATAGGTCTACTTGAAGATGGTGACGAGATACATATCGATGTTGACCAGTATATCTTACAAGCTAACTTGAGTGATGAAGTTATCGCTAGCAGACGTGCGAACTTTAAGCCTCTTGTGAAGCCACTTAAAAGTAAATGGTTACGTCAGTACAGAGCGTTAGTAACAAATGCAAGTGCCGGAGCTGTATTAGAAGCAGAATAATACTGCGACAACCACAGTAACCAATTTATAACTTGTCAAGGATTGTTGTCCTTGACATCAACTTCTTTACCTTATCAAAAATATATACTAGTTATCAATTTCCACTTTCAAACCCCCTGGATCGATTGCATTTTTTTGTACTGCAACAAAAAGAAAAAAGTAAGATCGGGAGTCAAACTAAACCCGAACAATCATAAAAGTTATGTGAGAAATAGGAAGAGAAAAGCTCTCCTCAAGAGAAGAGCTATTATGAAGGTCGTCTTGCACCTTTATAACGCTGTGCGTAAAATTTACTTAAACTAGATACAACTACTTTCTTTTTGGCAGAACTTGCATGAATAAACTTTCCATTACCTAGATAGATACCAACATGGTTTACATACCCTTTACGTTTTTTAGACGTATCAAAGAAGATCAAATCACCTTTTTTAAGGTTAGCTCGTGACACGTGCTTTCCAAACTTTGACTGGTTGATAGAGGTACGTGGTATGTTGATACCATTCTTTTTAAAGACATAATTTGTGAAACCAGAACAATCAAAGGTACCGCGTTTCCCCACAGCACCCCATACATATCTTCTACCTAATTTTGTTTTAGCTAGCTGGATGATATTTTTAGCTTTTTTGTTCGACTTTCCACCCAAAAACATAATATTAGGTTGGGATGCCTTAAAGAAGATATCATCTACAGATGCCGTGCGACGTCTTTTTACACGCTTACTTGCAAGTGGTTTTGCATGCTTTTGCACTGCAGTTTTTAGCATACGGTTTTCTTTTTTCTTCTTTTTTACATTTTTAACAATTTTGATTTTCTTAACTTTGTTTGCTTTTACTACTTTTATCTTCCGTTTTTTGGCAGCAGCTACTTTTTGTTTTTTTCTTACTGGAGCTTTTTTTGCAACTTTTAAGACCTGCCCAAGCTTGAGTTTTGATTTATAGGCGATACCATTTACATTTACAAGCTGAGCAACAGTCATGCCATGTTTACGTGCTATAGTAAAAAGTGTATCCCCACTTTTAATCGCATAATTCCCTGTTCTTGTTTTTTTCTGTACTTTAGCTTTTTTTACTATTCGTGCTGTTTTTTTAATTTTTGTTTTTTTATCTGGAGCATAAGTATTCATAGGTACCGTTAATACTCTTCCTAACTTAAGAATATCACCCTTTTTTAGCCCATTTACTTTTCTTACTTCTTCAATAGTGGTATGGTTTTTATGTGCTATGGTGTATAGTGTTTCACCATTTTTAATCGTGTGTTTTACGGTTGTCGCAGCTTCTGCATATACTGCACCCATAATCAATAACATATATAATTTTTTCAATAGATACTCCTAATAGATTGAAACATACGATAAAGTACTGTCATACTAAATAATATGTGTATTGTAACTGTCTAAGATTAATCAATCATAAATATGAATTTAATTTTAACTTAAACTTATGTCTCTCTACCTATAGTATACTCTTAAAATGTCAAAATCTGTCAAGATAACTGTGATTAACTCATTTTTAGTTTTTTTACAATGTGATCCGCTACTCTAAAGGCGTTAGCATAAATAGTCCAAGTATAGGCAACAGAGCCTCCTGTTGGCATAAAACTTGCATCTGCCACAAAGAGGTTGGGGACATCATGGGATTGACAATATTTGTTTAGTACCGAAGTTTTAGGATCATCTCCAAAACGACACCCTCCTGCGACCAAATTTTGTGCTGCCACAGAAGAGACTGCAGAGTATATGTTTTTTGCACCCATCTCCTCTAAAATAGCTTCACATTTTTTTGCGATGTACTTTCCTACTTTTACATCTTGGGGGTGTCCTTCAAGACGTAGTTTTCCTACAGGCATGCCATATTTATCTTTATGGGTTTTATCTAACGCAACAAAGCAGTTGTCATTAGGTAACCAGTCATTAAAGATCTCAAAACGGATACTTTTATGTTCTGTAAAGCGTTTTACAAGTCTGTCGCCCAAAGCTTTACCCCAAACTAATTTACCATCCTCATAACCATTTTTACGAGCACGCGAGATGATATTTTGGTGTTCAAACATAAACTCTACAGAGCCTCCTTTAAACTTACCATCCCACCAATGGTCTATAAAATACCAGTCTAACACAGAACGGTTGACAAAAAGTCCCGTTGTCATCAAGTCTTCAAACTTGATATCTTTTAAATCCTCTTTATGCAGTTCCCCTTGTCCTGAACCTCCTCCTGAAAAGAGTAGATTTTTACCAAGCTCTCCAGAACTGTTTCCTAAACCATTTGGATGGTGATTGTTTGCAGAGTTAAGCAAAAGTCTGGCACTTTCATGTGCTTGTGCAGCCACAACAAAAAGGTTTCCTTTTATCTTCTGCTCTTTACCTGTGATAGTGTCAACCACTACAGCGTAATCTACCTCATCTTTTTTGCTACTGTGTAAGTACTTTACATGGGTGTTACTTAGTAACGTGAGATTTCCTGTGGCAAGTGCTGGCTTTAGCAGTGCTTCACGAGAACTACCTTTTGCGCCTGAACTACAACCATAACTACCACAAAAGTTAGAATAGTAACAAGCCTTACGGTCTCCCTTGTCTGAGGAGAGTACTGCTCGTGGTGTAACCAATGGCGTAAACCCCAAAGCTTTACAGCTCTTGTCAAGTAAGTTTACAACAGCATTTTCTTTAGTGGGCTTTTGTGTGAAGTTCGCTGTACTTCGGGGTGGTTCGTAAGGATGCTTTTCATAATGCCCTGAGATACCCACCAGTTCTTCAGTTAAAGCATAATAAGGCTCCAACTCTTCATAGCTAATAGGCCAGTCTACAATGTTCGCACCTTTTATATCGCCATATTTACTTTGTAGTCTAAAATCATCAGGGTGTAAACGGTGCAACATTCCTGACATCAAGTTTGAAGACCCTCCTACAATGTTACCATTCCAAAAGCTCCAGCCAGACTCGTAGGTAGGTATTGCCTCCCAAGTTCCCTCTACCTTCTTCTCTATGGTATGATACTCATCAAATAAATTGGGAGTGACCAAGTCTCTTCTAGCGTATGCTAACTCATCTTTAGAGAACTCATCGCGTCTGATAAGTCTCCCTTTTTCAAGGACAGCCACTTTATAGCCTGCTTTACATAAGGTATAGGCTACTGCACCACCACTCGCACCAGAACCTATAATGACCACATCATATGTATAACTCTTCATAGTTCTATGTACCTTGTTCTTGGTCTAGGCTGCCCCCCAAATGTGTTCAATGCTTTCCATCCCGCTTCATTGACATTAGAGCCATATATAGGATCTGAAAACATTCCTTCCATGGTGAGTGTCATCATACGGGAGAGCCAATTACTTCCATAGTTTGTCTCTTCGTACGCACGTAAGGCTTTCTCTTTTTCTTGCACAGTCATACTTATAAAGTTTTTTTCTCTGATCTGAAGTTCTTTTGCTCCTTCAATTACAAATGCCCGGATATCTTTATCAAAACTTTTGTGTTTAATGGTTTCAAATAAAAATGCTGTAGCACGCATCAATTTTGCTGAAGGTATCTTACTATCAAGTGGGAAGAGATGTTCTTGCACATGTTGGATAATGGGTTCTACAGAGTGAAACTCTTTTTCAAAAGGGGTATACGCTTTCGCTTTTAATCCAGTAGATAATCCTAACATGGAGCCAAAAAGTAAAAATTTTCTTCGTTTCATCGTGGCATACTCTTTCATTTTATTTTGTTTTATCATAGTGATGAAGTGTGTACTTTAAGTGTACCACCATTTTATACTACACATACTTTACACATACTAAGTATTACAATGAAAAAGTCAAAAAAATCATTAGGAGACACTATGAAAAATTTAATCTTTACAGCCTTAGTAGGTTTAGCGATGGTTGCATTCACAGGATGTACAACAGGTTCAGATGCTGAGTCTGGAACAAAATGTTCAGCTAGTGGTAAATGTTCTACATCCACAAAATGTGCTGCTAGCGGTAAATGTTCTGGAGACAAAGCAAAAGCAGTAGCGACAAAATGTGCTGCTGATGGGAAATGTGGTAAATAGTTCGTATTAACCATATCCTCTCCTCTCTTTCATTACTTTATAACTTCATGGTTCCATTACCTATGAAGTTATAAATCTTATGTTATACTTCTTCAAGTTATATATCATCATAATAAAAAGGCAAATCATGAAAACAACACTCTTACTCAGTATCATTAGTGCTGCAATGCTCACTTTCTCTGGATGTGGAGAAAAAGCAACACAAGATGCGACAACAAATACAGAAACATCCACTATGAAATGTGAAGCAGGAAAATGTAATGCAGACATGAAAAAAGTTGAAAAAGCTGGTGGAAAATGTGGAGAAGGTAAGTGCGGAGGAACGCCAGAAAAACCTGTTAACACCCCTTAAATACACATTATTCCCCCTCTCTCTTCGTGTCCCTTTCGGGGCACACTTACTCCACAACTATTACACATACTTCATACTATACTTCACTTGTGTCAAAATTTGAATACCTTCATTCATTGGTGATACAAATAAGTTGATTAAGGAGATACAGATGTTGAAACATATATACCCATTTACTAAAAATATATTGAGCAAAGGTCAAAGTTTTTCACTTTTATTTGCAAGACTTGTCGTAGCCTATGGGTTTTATGAACCTGCTATGCAAAAATGGTCAGACATCAAATCTGTGGCTGATTGGTTTGGTTCCATGGGCATTCCATTTCCAACACTAAATGCCTATATGGCTGCAAGTACTGAACTCATTGGTGTAGTCCTTTTAACACTGGGTCTCTTTACACGACTTATCTCTGTTCCTTTGATGGTTATCATGGTTGTTGCTATTACTACAGTGCATTTGGCACATGGGTTTGCAGCTGGTAACAATGGTTTTGAAATCCCACTTTATTACATGCTATTTTTAGCGATATTTGCTTCATTTGGAGCCGGAAAATTCAGTTTAGATCACCTACTTTTTGGTGAAGAACAATAACAAAAGGATGAAACGATGAAAAAGACATTTCAATTAGGATTATTATTTTTAGGTGCCTTGGCACTCTCATTTACTTTGGCAACAGCAGAAGGAAAATGTGGTGAAGGTAAGTGCGGAGACGCTAAAAAAGAGATGAAGTGTGGCGATGGTAAGTGTTCAAATGCCACAAAAAAGATGAAGTGCGGTGATGGTAAGTGTGGGGACGCTAAAAAAGAGATGAAATGTGACGCTGGAAAATGTGGCGGAGACAAAAAAGCAAAACCCGCACCTAAAAAAGGAAAATGTGGTGATGGTAAATGTGGTTAATTTACCCACTCCCTCTCTTCTTCCTCCTCCTATGTAATTTTACATAGGAGATTTACCTTTCATTTATCTATCATTGTATAATATCCTTTACATAACATAAGGATATCTATGCGACATATACTCTTAACATTTTTTGTACTTTTTTCTCTCACTGCATGTGAAAGTGCTGAAGAAAAAGCAAAGGCACAAGCGGAACATGATGCGAAGATCATCAAACAGGCAAGAGAAGACCTTATGGATGAACTTAAAGCCAAAGAAGATGCAACCAAACAAGCTGATGCTTTAAAGAATGCCCAACTCTCTCAAGTAGGCATCAGTGTACATGAAAAAGAGATAACCATCAACCCTGATAAAGCCAAAGACTTTTTCAACAACATCGGGAAAAAACTCGAAGAAAAAATACACACCCTTACTAAAGACCTTGACAAGGGTATGGTAGCAGACTCGAACACAGGTATAATCATAGATGAAACAAAGATAAACATAGACCTGAACAAAACCCAAGATTTTTTAAACACTTGGGGAGAAAAGATGCAAAGTTTCGTAAAAGAGATAGACAACATCGCAGAATCCATGGATAACACAAAATAAAGGAAACAGATGCAACAGATAGATATAAACTCAGATGAGTTTCAAGCAGAACTCGAAAAAACATGGGGCTTTGTAGAAAAGGTAAACAAACAATTTGACTGGGTTCAAAACCCAAATGATGAAGTCAACGAAGGTGTAGCCATGGGGCTTGCACGAAACAAGCTTATCTATGGAAAACGTTTTTGTCCATGTTTCATGGTCATAGGGGAAACGAAAGAAGAACAAAAAGCAGCAGACAACCGCATCTGTCCATGTACGCCAGCGATAGAAAAAGAGATCCCTGAAGATGGACTCTGTCACTGTGGTATCTTCTGTACACCAGAATATGCAGAAGCCCAAGCACAACATGAGACAATAGAAGAAGTTGTCCATGAACACTCACGTGGCCTTACTAAAGAAGAAGCCCAAGTCCTACTCAAAGAAGAACAGCTAGATGGCGATGAACTAGAAGCCCTCATAGAAGCTAAAACCCTTGGTATGGTGCACTTTACACTTGTAGATACCAGAGAGTACATGGAGTTTCAAATGGGTCACATCGTAGGTACAGATACTTTAGTCCCTACTTCACAATTCTACGCTAAAGTAGAAGAAGAGCTCGCAGGTAAAAAGTCTGAAGCCATCATACTCTACTGCCATTCAGGAAGCAGAAGCTATCAAGTCCAACATGCCATGAAAGGTATGGGATTCGAACATGTATGTAACCTCAGACCTGGCATCATCGGATTTTCTGGGGAGACACAGAGAGGGTAGCCTTTCAAATCCTATTCTCGCAAACCTGTCAAGGCTCCTGCCTTGACAAATTCTCCTAAATATACATACAAAAATTCAAACGAGTCATATCTTTGCACACACAAGTATACATTTGTCGCTTACGTTTTTTTCTTTTTGGTTACTTCTTTCTTTTTTAGTCGTAGTACAAAAAAGAAAAAGTGACAAAGGAATAAGTTATCACAATTAATATAAAAATGGAAATCTTGAAAATTAAATGAGGAAGGGATGAGGAGCCGAAACTCCTCAAGAGATAATCAACTAAAAGTCAATTATTTAGCAAGTGCTGCTTTAGAAGCATCAGCTACTTTTATGAACGATTCAGGAGAATTCATCGCCATATCAGCAAGAATTTTTCTGTCAAGTTCAATATTTGCAAGCTTTAAACCATGCATAAATGTAGAGTAGTTCATTCCATTAAGTCTTGTAGCCGCATTGATACGCGTGATCCACAATCTTCTGAAATCTCTTTTCTTTTGTCTTCTATCTCTGTAAGCATATACTAATGAACGCTCGAGTTGTTCTTTCGCTTTTCTGAAGTGTTTTCTTCTACCACTGTAGAACCCTCTAG
>Ga0209633_10004187_pt1 | contig 13042 bp, 13 predicted proteins | sample Cruoilmetagenom1_FD_187290 | JGI IMG/M metagenome (GOLD analysis project Ga0209633, IMG submission 187290) | Oil polluted marine microbial communities from Coal Oil Point, Santa Barbara, California, USA - Sample 1 (SPAdes) (version 2) | ecosystem: Environmental > Aquatic > Marine > Oil seeps ... | reverse complement strand
ATCGGTATTTTTAACATACTCATTCACTAAAGCGGCAAAAACTTCTTGGTCAACTTCTGCGTCAAAATCTTTGTACATTCCTTTGATATAATCTCCATAACGACCTTTATATTGATTGTAGATGGCTTCACCATTATCATCATATAATTTTACTAATTGAGATAGGATGGTAGCGATTAAGGTCATCTCGGTATTTCGAGAGAACATCTCAGAATTAGTGTCTAATAAGACTCCGTATTTTTCAATACCACCATAAAGTTCTTTAAGTTGTGGTAGTAATTCACCATATTTAGCTTTCAGAGCAGGATCTTGATTGATGTGTTTGGTGAATTCTGCTTCGTATTTTTCTTTTTCGGCAACTGCATTAAACTTTTTTAAGCCTTTACTTTCACCAATCCAGAATTTCCAATAATTAGCAATACCAGCAAATTTAGAGGCATATTTTAAGCGCGTAGCTTCGTCTTTACGCATTTTTTTATCCAAAACAGCTAAAGAAGTTTCACGAACTTTTACACGAGCAGGATTACGAGCATCCATTTTTGATTTAACCGCAAAAGAGGTTAAATATTCATCTGTTCTACCTGGAAAACCTACAACTAACGTAAAATCGTCTTCTTCAATTCCATCAATTGAAATCGGTAAGAAGTGTTTGGGTTTGTAAGGTTTGTTATTCTCAGAATATTCAGCAGGTAAATTGTTTTCATCTGCATAAATCCTAAAAATTGAAAAATCACCAGTATGTCGTGGCCACATCCAGTTGTCGGTGTCTGAACCAAATTTTCCAATACTTTGAGGTGGAGTTCCTACTAAGCGCACATCACGATACGTGGTTTGTATAGCTAAAAAGAACTGATTCCCTTTATAAAAAGAGCTCACTTTTGCCGTTTGATAGGCTTCTTTTTTAGCTCCCATTTGAACTTTTCGCATATTTTGATCTACCAAAGATTGACGTTCTTTAGCTTCCATTTCTTCGGTTACTCCTTCTAAAACTTGATCGGTAACATCGGTTATACTATTGATAAAGGTAGCGGTTAAGCCTTCGGAGGGTAATTCTTCTGCAAACGATTTTGCCCAAAAACCATCTCTTAAATAATTGGCTTCCATTGATGATAAGGATTGGATGGCATCAAAACCGCAATGGTGATTCGTAAAAAGCAGCCCATTTGGAGATACCACCTCCGAGGTACAACCACGACCAAAAATTGCGATGGCATCTTTAATGCTTTCGTTGTTGTAGCTGTAAATGTCTTCGGCACTAATTTTCATGCCCATTTCTTGCATGTCAGCCTCATTTTGCGATAAAAGATTTGGCATCCACATACCTTCTTGAGCGAAAGTAGTTTGAGCTACAAATAGAAGTAGCACTAAAAAATATTTAAAAATTTTCATATTGATGATTTGTTTATAATAAGTACCAAATTTAAGCTTTTCTTGAAAAGCTCAGATGGCTTTAAGATAATTTTAACGTATGATTTATTAGTATTGATGAGTCGCTAATAAAGTAAGAGTGCAGGCTATTTCAAATGCTATTTTGTTTTTTTGAAGTAAAGACATTAATTCATGATTTTCTGTTCCAGGATTAAAAATGACTCTTTTCGGTCTTAATGCGAGAATATAGTCATAAAAAGCTTCCTGCCTTTTAGGGTTTAAATAGAGAGTAATGGTATGGATGTCTTTGAGGTTAACTAGTTGGTTGTCAATTAGTATTCCAAATACAGAGCCTTTTTTTAAGCCATAGGCACTTGTTGGTATGTTGTTAGTAACTAAACGATGAATCGCTAAGTTAGAGTATCTATTGGGTTTTAAGGAAGCGCCTAGAACCAAAGTTTTTTTTGTCATTGAGTTTGGTGATGTAACAATTTGCTTTAAGTATCGTCTTATGCTTAGTACTTAAAAATTGGTTTTAGTTAATAAAAAAAGCGCCGACAAAATATTTTGTGGGCGCTTTTAATTTTTTTGAACTAGTATATTAGTCTTTTTTAGGTCTTAATTCAGATGAAACACTAAGTTTCTTTCTTCCTTTTGCACGTCTTCTGGCAAGTACTTTTCTACCTTCAGGTGTAGACATACGCTCTCTAAAACCGTGCTTATTTTTTCTTTTCCTTCTGGATGGTTGAAAAGTTCTTTTCATTACCTGGTGTTTTTAATGTTTGTATATTAGTTTGTCACCTTTTAAGCAGGTGCATAAAACGGATTGCAAAGATACAATTAGTTTTATTTATTGCAAGTCTTCGTTAAAATATTTTTTATAGTAAATCAGGACGCAATTTTTGAGTCCTTTTTTCAGCCTGATCTTGACGCCATTCTTCAATTTTTGGAAAATTTCCTGAGAGTAGTATTTCAGGAACTTTCAGACCTTTGTATTCTGCAGGTCTTGTGTAAACAGGTGGAGCTAAGAGTCCATCTTGAAAAGAATCGGTTAGGGCAGAGGTTTCATCTCCTAAAACGCCTGGTATGAGTCTGATGACTGAATCGCATAAGACAGCTGCTGCTAATTCACCACCGCTTAAAACATAATCACCTATTGAAATTTCTTTGGTTACAAATAGATCTCTAACTCGTTGATCAACTCCTTTATAATGTCCTGTTAATATAATGATGTTTTTACAGAGCGAAAGACTGTTTGCAGTTTGCTGTGTTAAAACAGGGGCGTCAGGTGTGACATAGATTATTTCATCATAGGTTCTTTCGGATTGCAATTTAGAAATACATTTATCGATGGGTTCAATTTGTAAAACCATACCAGCACCACCGCCAAACTGATAATCATCAACTTGGCGATATTTTGTGTCAGTATAGTCTCTGAGATTGTGAATATGAATCTCAACTAATGATTTTTCTTGTGCACGTTTTATAATAGAATGCCCAAACGGACTTTCTAATAATTCAGGGACAACGGTTATAATATCAATTCGCATTGGGCAAAAATAAGGTATATTTTACCGCTAAGGCGCAAAGGCGTAAAGATTTGTTAAAATTAGTGTTATTGATTAACGGATGTCAACAAGTTTTCAAAAATATTAGCTGCTTTCTGCTCTAATCATTCGGTCGTTTCCCAAAAAATCTTTTTTTAAAATGACATTTTTAAATCCTTTTGATTGAATGAGTTGCCGTGTTTCATTTCCTAAGTATTGATTAATTTCAAAATAGAGTTTCCCGTTTGTGGCTAAATGTTTTCGTGCTAATTCGGTGATTTTTTTATAAAAAACCAATGGCATGTCATCAGGAACATAGAGTGCTTTATCAGGCTCGTGCTCTAAAACATTATCGTGCATCAACTCCTTTTCTAGGTGTTTTACGTAAGGTGGATTGCTCACGATTAGGTCAAAAGTTTTAGGTAGTTCTTTAGTCTTTAAAATGTCTGCGTTTAAAAAATGGATATTTACATCATTAATAATCGCGTTTTCTTTTGCAATCGACAAAGCTGGTTTTGAAATGTCAAGCGCATAAACACTTGCATTTGGGATGTTTTTTGCAAGACTAATGGCAATACAGCCACTGCCTGTACCTATATCTACTAGTTGTATTTTTTGATTACTTGTATTTTTTGAGAGGTCTGTTAGAATCCATTGAACTAATTCTTCGGTTTCAGGACGAGGAATTAACACATTAGAATTTACTTTGAATGTCAAATCAAAAAATGATGTTTCACCGATAATATGCTGAATGGGTTCTTTGTTTTTGAGTCTTTCTAAGGCCCGTAGAAAATTGTTAGCTTCATGTTTAGTTAAATTCTTATTTGCGTATAATACTAGTTCAGCAGCATCAAAAGAAAGATAGAATTGGGCTAACAATTTAAAAATACTAGTAATTTCATCCTTAGGATATACTGCGCTTAAGTCTTTTTGAAATAGAATACGTATTTCTTTTAAAACCATCTCTATTGGTTTAAATTTTTGAGCATCCATACTTCACATGCGTTATGACCCGTGTTTCCCATTGGATGATCAATCATCTCAAAACCATTCATTTTATATATGTTAATGGCAGCATACATATGTGGGAATGTTTCTATATAACACATCTTAAAGCCTGCTTTTTTTGCAAATTCTAAACATGTATTTAGTAATTTTTTTCCAATTTTTTTGCCACGAGCATTCGATGCAATATACATTTTTTGTAACTCACAAATATGTGTTTCACCGCCATCTAAGGCTTTTATTCCACATCCGCCAACGGGCTTTTTGTTAAGTGTAGCAATAAAGTAAGCAGCTTTAGGGTAGTTGTAGGCTTCAAACATATTATTTAAACTTATGTCATTAAAGGCAGTGCCTGGTTTGTTGCCGCCAAACTCAATTAAAGTATTTTTTATGATAGAAGCAATCGCTTTGTTATCATTTAATTCTATAGTTCTAATTTCTATAGTTTCTGTCATTATATATATGGTGTATATTTGTGCTTTAAAAAGCCAAAAATACCACAATAAATACATATGGTGTTGTTTTTTATATAAAGAATGAAAGATACTTATAAAACAATTGTAGCGGAATCACCTGTATCGTTATACAAAGAAAAAGGGAGTAAATTTTACGGATATGCATTTCCAGTAAAAAACGAGGAAGAGATAACTCATTTTTTAGAGCAGGTGAAAGCGAAACATCATAAGGCAAGACATTGGTGTTATGCATGGCAATTGGGTATCGAAGAGTTATCTTATAAAGTAAATGATGATGGAGAACCAAGTAATAGTGCTGGGCAACCGATATATGGGCAAATCCTTTCTAAAGATGTAACAAATGTTTTGGTTGTGGTGGTTCGGTATTTTGGAGGTGTTAAATTAGGAGTTGGAGGATTAGTTAGAGCCTATAAAACAGCAGCGCAATTGGCGCTAGAGTCTGTTGAAATTGTGACAAAAACGATTGATCAAAAATTCTCGCTCACTTTTGAATATAAGGATATGAATAAGGTACAACGCATTATTAAAAAGTATCAAGTGCCAATTTCAAATCAAAATCTAGAGCTCCATTGTGAATATCTAATTACTATACGAAAAGGAGCGATTGAAAAAATAATTAATGCTTTTAAAGAGTTGCGTTGTGTGGAGGTTAAAATCTTAAATAGTGCTATTTTAATTTTTCTAAAATATACTCTGGACATTTTATGGGTTTGCCAGTTTTCATGTCAATAAAAATTAAAGTAGTATCTCCTGTTGTAATCAATTCGCCTTTTTGGTTGTGAATTTCATATTCGAACTCAATACGTACAGCAGGCTTTTTTTTAATATGCGTCGTAATGCTCAGAATATCATCATAAAATGCAGATTTTACAAATCGAATATTTAAAGAATATACAGGAAGCATGATACCATTTTCTTCCATTTCTTTATAGGAAATTCCTAAATCTCGTAACCATTCTAAACGACCCATTTCAAAAAATTGTGCATAATTACCATGATGTACGTAACCCATTTGATCTGTTTCTCCATATCTGACTCGAGTTGATAGTGTGTTTTTGTACATAATAAAATTGATATATGTCAGTTTCAGAATTTGCTGTTATAGTAAGAAAAAAATAATTAAAAATCAATAGTAAATCCATTTTTTTATTAGCTAATTTGTTTACATCTTTGTAGTATCAAAAGGGGACACCATTTTAGGTGATAAATTGATAAAAAATACTTGTAATTAACCAATTAAATGACCAAAACTGCAGAAACAGTCTGGAATTCCTGTCTTTTATTCATAAAGGACAACATCAAACCACAAGCCTATAAAACTTGGTTTGAGCCAATAGTTCCTGTTGGTCTAAAAGGAGATGGTTTAACAATTCAAGTGCCTAGCAAATTTTTTTATGAATGGTTAGAAGAACACTACATCAAATTATTACGTGTTAGCTTAGTTAAAGAATTAGGTGTTGATGCAAAATTGATTTATGATGTAAAAATGGAAAACACGTATAGTAGCAATAATGCGCATACGGTAAAATTTCCAAGTTCGAATAGAAACCCCATAAACTCTCAAGGTGTTACCGTTCCTTTAGGGATTGATAAAAGAGAATTAAGAAATCCTTTTGTGATACCAGGTATTCAAAAAATTAAAATTGAATCACAACTCAATCCCAATTATAATTTTGATAATTTTATTGAAGGTGATTCCAACCGTTTAGCGCGTTCTGCAGGAATGGCCGTTTCAAATAAACCAGGTGGAACATCTTTCAATCCTTTGCTGATTTATGGTGGAGTAGGTTTGGGTAAAACACATTTAGCACATGCTATTGGTGTAGAGATCAAAGATAAATATCCTGAAAAAACGGTACTTTATATTTCTTCTGAAAAATTCACACAACAATATATAGAGTCTGTCAAGAATAATACTCGTAATGATTTCATTCATTTTTATCAGATGATTGATGTGCTGCTTATTGATGATGTGCAGTTTCTATCTGGTAAAACAGGTACACAAGATGTGTTTTTTCATATATTTAATCATTTACACCAAAATGGTAAACAGGTTGTGTTGACATCTGACAAAGCGCCTGTTGATATGCAAGACATTGAGCAAAGGTTGTTATCACGTTTTAAATGGGGTTTATCTGCTGAATTGCAAGCTCCTGATTTTGAGACACGTATATCAATATTAGAGCGAAAATTATTCAGAGATGGAGTTGATATGCCTCGTGATGTGATTGAGTATATCGCTAAACATATTAAATCAAACGTGAGAGAGCTTGAAGGTGTTCTGGTTTCTTTAATTGCTCAAGCATCTTTTAACAAAAAGGAATTCTCGTTAGCATTGACAAGGCAAATTGTAGATAAATTTGTAAAGAATACAAAGAGAGAAGTATCTATTGAATTAATCCAAAAAGTAGTCTCCAAATATTTTGATATGGATGTGGCTACCTTGCAATCTAAAACACGTAAGCGACATATTGTTCAAGCACGTCAATTAGCCATGTTTTTCTCTAAACGTATGACGAAGGCTTCTCTTGCAAGCATTGGCGCACAAATAGGTAAACGTGATCATGCAACAGTATTACACGCTTGTAAAACCGTTGATAATTTAAGTGAAACAGATAAGCAATTCCGTAAATATGTGGAGGAATTGACACAAAAATTAACTTTCCAATAAAAAAATTATGACCAGAATATTGATGGTCTGTTTGGGTAACATTTGTAGATCTCCTTTAGCAGAAGGAATTTTACAGTTTAAAGTAGATTATTCAAAAGTTCAAGTTGATTCTGCAGGTATGGTAGATTATCATGCGGGTGAACTTCCAGATAAACGTTCTATACAGGTTGCTAGTGAAAATTTACTAGACATAACAAACCAAAGAGCTCGTCATTTTGAAATTTCAGATTTTGATAAGTATGATTTGATTTATGCAATGGACAAAAAAAATCAGCTTACATTACTCGAATTAGCACCAAACGAAAATACAAAAAATAAAGTTAGGCTTATTTTAGATGAGGTTTTCCCAGATGAAGAAAAAGATGTTCCAGATCCATATTATGATTCTGTATCTGCTTTTAGAAACGTTTACAAAATGTTGGATGAAGCCTGTGAAATAATAGCTAATAAACTCCCTTAATTATGAATGATGAATATGGGAAGGTATATTTAATTCCTACTACACTAGGAGATAACGAACCTTTAGAAGTTTTACCCTTATCTGTTAAGAAAATGGTTGAACAATTACAATATTTTATTGTTGAAAATGAAAAATCAGCTCGCAGGTTTATAAAAAAAATTAGTCCCAAAAAATCACAATCATCCCTACATTTATTTGTGTTAGATAAGTATACCGATGCATATGAAAGTAAACATTTTTTGGATATTTGTTTCAAAGGTTTTAATATAGGTATCCTTTCTGAAGCTGGGGTTCCAGCAATTGCTGATCCTGGTGCTAGTATTGTTAAACAAGCGCATCAACTAAAATTACAAGTCGTTCCACTTGTTGGACCATCTTCGATTTTATTGGCAATGATGGCATCTGGGATGAATGGGCAAAACTTTGCTTTTAACGGTTATTTACCGATTGATACTGTTGAGCGTAAAGCTGCCATTAAAGGATTAGAGAACAAGTCTAAAGAATTGAATCAAACTCAGGTTTTTATTGAAACGCCTTACCGAAACGAAAAGATGTTCACAAGTTTGTTGCAAAATCTAACACTGACAACTCAACTATGTGTGGCTACTGATATCAGTTTACAGACGGAATATATTAGAACCATGTCTGTTAAAGAGTGGAAGGGTCAAAAAATAGATTTACACAAACGTCCTACGATTTTTATACTCCATAAATTTTAAGCTTTTCATTTTAAGCTAGGATATTTCGTAGCTTTAATTACAGAAATATCATAGTCCGCAAATTTTTTCAAGTACTGTTCAATGTTGGTACCATAGGCATCTACAATTCTTTTGCCTCGACCTTTTGATCGTAAATACCGCTTGACGCTACCAGCACCTGATAGATGAGCAGCAGCAATCAGTCCAGATTCAGTAATTTTGATGCCTTTTATAGTCGTATCTGCATATTGAGCGATCTCATTCTGAAGCAACCACTTATTGTAGCTGCAATTTGCCACAAATGCTTTTTCTTGCAAGAAGGGATTGTTTAAAAAATAGTCCGTATTAAAGATACGTAAGGTTTCAAGTGTTGATTTTCCAAATTGATATTTACCTAAGTAGCCTAGTGAATTGACAACACCATATCTACTTTGAGATTCTTTAAAGCCAATGGCTTCTTTAAACCCAATAAAAGATTTACCATATCCTGGAATGTGTTTAGAATCATCAACCTTATACAAAACTGCAGTAGGAGCTGTTTCGGGTTGAAGCGTTAAGATACTTCTATCTTTTTCTTTTATAAAGCTGAATGCAGTTACTAAAGTAAATACTCCAAGTAAGCTAACAGCTAAAACTAACTTTTTCATTATTATTTGATTCAGTTTCGTTTTCAGCGGGCAAATATAGAGCAATTATTTACATACGCAAAAAAGAAGCTATGAATACAACTAATATTATAGATATATTAACGAATCAATAAAGATATTATTGTATTCGTAATATATTAGGAAAAATACGTCTTAGAATTTGAACTCTTAATTGATGATTAATTTCTGAATACCACTTTTTGTACCTGATACAATACGAACCAAGTAGACGCCATTACTTAGAGGTGGTGCAAAAATAGGTGTGTTAAGGCTGTCTATTTTTTGTTGAGAAATCTTTACTCCTTGCATCGTTTGAATTTGAACGATACTATTCTGCATCTCAGTTAAACCACGAATAAAAAATTGTCCATTATTTGGGTTGGGGTAGATGCTGAAATCTAAATGATTCTGTTGGTTTGTAGGAGTTCCAAGATTTGAGTCAACACTGATTCTAAAATTATCCACATTCCAGCGAGTTGGAGATCCATTAGAATAATACTTAAAGGCTAAATAAGCACTTTGATTCATACTACTAATATCAATGGCTGTCAATTCTTGAACAGTATCTTCGCTTGAACCAGTTGGCGTGTCAATGCTCACATTTGGCACAGGCAACCATGTGTAATTTGATGGATTATTTGCGCTTACATAATCTGTTGAATATACTAATTCTAAAGGCATTGTACCATAGGCATATTTAAGGTATACAGATAGTGTTTCATTCGTATATTGTGTAAAGTCTATTGGGTTTGTGGTTATAAGCCAGTCTTTACTTAAAACATATTCTTGATATCCATTCATTTGATAACAACCAGTATTGTCAAATCCGTATTGTGTTTGACAAGTCCAATCTTTATCACTGGCCTCGTTGTAAGTAACAAAATTTACAGGAACCGTTGCACAATCATTAAAATCTTCATAGATAATATAGGTGGGATCTGATAGCGTTGTAGCATTCGCTGTATTACTTTGTGTGGATGTGTTACCAGATGGATCTTTTGCAATCACATAAAAACTATAGTTCGTTTCAGCAGTGAGTCCAGTCGCTAAGTAATTTGTTGTTAGCGAATTATCAGTTAAACTTCCATCCATATATATATCATAAGAGGCAACAGCTACATTGTCGGTAGCTGCATCCCAAGATAATTGAATGCTGTTATTTGTTTCATTATTTGCGATGAGGTTGCTTGGTGCGGTTGGATTTTCAGTATCAGGATTTGGATCCCAGATTTGAGTGACCCATTCAGGATGATCTATAAAAGGGTTTCTATTTCCTTGACCTGTTATGTCAAGATCTGAATCACCATAATAAATAGCATTATTTCTGTCTATTTCTTTTTGGCTAACAGCATCTTGATAATGCCATGTTAGTAGCAAATTTAAAAACCATTGCTCATAACACGGATAAGAAGTGCCATTTAAAACAGCATCTCCAGTGGGTTCGTTATTTTCCCAACCAGCAATTTTGTTTTCATAACGAGTAGCCATATAAAAATAGGTGCGAGCTAAATCACCTTTAAATTCATCAATTGGTTCAAATACTGTTCCTGAGTATCCTAAAGTAGGATCACAAGAACCTACTTTAGAACCGTTGCTGGTAGTCAACGAAGGATTGGGTACTTCCCCATAAGGATAATTACCTCTCTTTGAATTAACTTGACCATCAGTTGGGTAGATATGAAAAGCATCTGTGTCCATTGGAGGAACATCATTAAACCAACTTTTAGGAAAGGAATGTTCTCGATTATAACAGCCACCTTCATTTGCGCTAACATTACCACATTGATCTGCACCAAGTTCATACTCATAAGAGTCTATTCCACTTGGGTTTTCTGAATACATATCTAAAACAGTACCGTTATTTTCATAATATCTATCAACATCGGAGATATAATATAAATTCCATAGTCCCGGGGTATAACTAAGTATATTATGACCATCAATAATATTGTATAAGGATGTTTTTAAAGTTTCACCAGTGCCTGTAGCTGAGTCATAATATCCAGCAGGGATTTGAGCAAATAAATTAATTGTGCTAAAAACAAGAAATAAAAGGATTGATCTTTTCATTTTGGGAGAATTAAGATTTTTTTTCTAATAATGCCATATAAAATCCGTCATAGCCAGATTTTGCAGGAGATACTTTGTTTTCTGATATAAAGGTAAATTCGGGATGATTGCTTAAGAATTTTTGGACTTGTTCTTCATTTTCTGAAGGTAAAATAGAGCAGGTTGCATAAACTAATTGTCCGCCAACTTTAAGCATTTGTGAATATCTATCAAGAATTTCTGCTTGAGTACTTTTAATTTTGTCAATAAACTCAGGTTGCAATTTCCATTTTGAATCAGGATTTCTTTTTAAAACCCCTAATCCACTACAAGGCGCATCAATCAAAACACGATCAGCTGAACCTTTCAATTTTTTGATTGTTTTAGTAGACTCAATGAGTCTCGTGTCAATATTATGAACACTGTTTCGTTTGGCTCTTTTTTTGAGATCGTTTAATTTTCCTTGATAGATATCTAAAGCTATTAATTGCCCTTTATTTTCCATTAAAGAAGCCAAGTGTAGACTTTTTCCGCCAGCACCTGCACAAGCATCAATCACACGCATACCTGGTTTAATGTTTAGATAACGAGAAACGAGTTGAGAAGAGGCATCTTGCATTTCAAAATAGCCTTTTTTAAAGGCATCTGTTTTAAAAATATTGGCTCTATTGGTAAGCAATAAGGCATCAGGATAGTCTTCTAAAATTTCCGTTTCTATTTCTTCTTTCTGAAAAACTGCTTGTAAACTTTTTCTAGAAATTTTTAAGGTGTTTACTCGTAAAACTACTGGAGCTTGATTATTTAAGGCAGCTATTTCGCTATCCCATGCTTCTCTGAGTTCATTCTCACAAAGTTGATCCATCCAATCAGGGATAGATTCTCTGATGGCTCTATTTTCTTGAAGCGTATCAAATTTTCCTTTGATTCGGCGAACTGGTGTGCCTTCAAATTGATTCCATTCTGGAAGTTCATATCCTTTTAAAACTAGATGCACAGCAAAAAATTTCCATAGATTGGGGCGTGTAAAATGGTTTTTCGTTCCAGCTATTTCATTATAAAGACGTTTCCATCTAACGGAATCATAAATGCTTTCTGCAACAAATTTTCGATCTCGTGCACCCCAACGTTTATCACTTTTTAAAATTTTGTGAACTACTTTATCAGCATATTCTTTTTCATTAAAGATTAAGTCTAACGAATTGATTACTGCAAAAACTAAATTTCTATGTAAACGTTTATTTTCCATTAAAAGAAAAGCTGACAGCACAAGTTTTGTACTGTCAGCCAGTATAAATTATATGATTATTATTTTAAAACTTCTTGCACTCTGTCTGCAGCTTCTTGGAATTCAGTTGCCGCAATAACATTAAGCCCTTTTGTCGCTTCAATCAGCACTTTGGCTTCTTTAGAGTTTGTGCCTTCTAAACGTAAAATGATGGGTACGTTAATGGCGTCTCCCATATTATTATAGGCATCAATAACTCCTTGAGCCACTCGATCGCAACGCACAATACCACCAAATATATTGACCAGAATAGCTTTTACTTTTGGATCTTTAAGGATAATTCTAAATCCTATTTCAACTCTTTCAGCATCAGCGGTACCACCAACATCTAAAAAGTTGGCCGGTTCACCACCTGCTTGTTTAATTAAATCCATCGTGCTCATGGCTAAACCAGCTCCGTTTACCATACACCCTACATTTCCATCTAAGTCAACATAACTAAGTCCAGCAGCTTTTGCTTCTACTTCTATTGGATTTTCTTCACGAATATCTCTTAGTTCAGCTAGATCTTTATGTCTGAATAAAGCATTGTCATCGATTACTACTTTTGAATCTACTGCCATTATTTTTTCATCGGATGTCTTTAAAACTGGATTTATTTCAAATAATGAAGCGTCTGATTTTACATATGCTGTATAAAGCGAAGTTACAAACTTAACCATTTCTTTGAATGCGATTCCAGATAGCCCTAAGTTAAAAGCAACTTTTCTCGCTTGAAAAGGGAGTAAGCCAAATGCAGGGTCAATTTCTTCAGTAAATATTAAATGAGGAGTTTTTTCAGCAACGGTTTCGATATCCATTCCACCTTCGGTAGAATACATAATCATGTTTTTGCC
>Ga0209633_10004186_pt1 | contig 13048 bp, 11 predicted proteins | sample Cruoilmetagenom1_FD_187290 | JGI IMG/M metagenome (GOLD analysis project Ga0209633, IMG submission 187290) | Oil polluted marine microbial communities from Coal Oil Point, Santa Barbara, California, USA - Sample 1 (SPAdes) (version 2) | ecosystem: Environmental > Aquatic > Marine > Oil seeps ... | reverse complement strand
AGTGTGTCAAAATATCATATATTTCTGAGCGCCCTCTTGTAATTTCAATATTCATCTGATCTTTATCAATACGATAACAATTGCGACGTCTCTTTGGCGGAATGATTGGTTTAAAATGTGATTCATTATACCCTTCATCTGCAGTAAGGTTTATAAATTGACACTCTTCTATGCCTTCAGGTAATCTTTCTATAATATATAATAATCCGTCTAATTCTGCTTTTTCTTCCGCAATTGAACCATAAATTTCAGGACGTAATAATAATAAAGATGCGCGTAGTGTTTCACCTGAAATTCCCATTGGTTTGTAAAACCCACGGTTAAATAAATGCCTCATAGTAATATATAACCGTTCTATGGCATTTGAAGATTCTTGAGATTTGGTTTGTTTAATTATACTCATTCAAAAAAATTTAGACAAAGGTATTAGAATCCTTTAAATATTGGATTACTTTAGCGTTTTTTGATATTTATTTTCGTCTTTTAACACTGCAACAGCCTCAATTATTGATTTATCGTGATTCACTTTATGGATGTATTCTCCTTTTTTGTAGGAGTACCTTCTTACAATTTCATTGGTAAGTGTTTCTTTGATTTCAGATGCATTTGGAGTTAATTCTTTAATTTTCTCTTTTCTGATTTTATCTAATAAAGTTTGATATTCTTGTTCAATATTAGCTTTATAGCCTTCAGCCTCTGCTGTTTTCAAAGCTTCTTTTAACATTATTTCAGTGTCTGTTTCAAAAAATACATCAGCAGCATTCAAATAATTTAAAAATTCCTGATAATTATCCTCTGAAAAAACAAAAGCTGTTGAAGAAGCAATATCTGTATGACTATTATAATAATCCGTAGCATAATTAAACAATGCATCCGATTTAATTAATGCTTTTGTAGCATTTGTTCTTTCAACTGTTTTTAGTTTAATGTCTGGTTCTATACCTCCACCATCATAAACTGTTCGTCCATTTCTCGTTTTATAAGAATTTACCTTTTTATCAGAGAATTTAGGCACATTACCTTCTTCATCTCTATGTGTATAGTCTAGCTCTTGAATACACCTTCCACTTGGTGTATAATATTTAGAAATAGTTAATTTAAGTTGTGTGCCATAGGTTAATTTTCGATAACGTTGCACCAATCCTTTACCAAAGGAACGTTCTCCCACTATAACTGCTCTATCTAAATCTTGTAATGAGCCAGCTACAATTTCTGAAGCTGAAGCTGAATAATGATCAATTAAAACAACTATTGGTATTTCTAGATCTATAGGTGCTCTTTTGGTTTTATAAGTATCGCTCCATTTTTTTACCTTTGCTTTTGTCGTTACAACTACCTCGTCTTTTGGAACAAAAAAGTTCGTAATTTCAACAGCTTCATTTAATAAACCTCCTAAATTACCTCTGATATCTAACACTAATTTTTTCATTCCTTGAGCTTTCAAATCTTCAAAAGCTTCTTTAACTCTGGATGAAGCCTTTGCATTAAACTTAATAAATGAAATATAACCAACTTCATCATCTATCATCTGATAATATGGAACCGGGTCTACATCAATAGTTTCTCTGTTCAATTCAGCTTTAAAGGTTTTATCTTTCCTTTTTAATTGTAATGTAACTTCCGAGTTTAAGGTACCATTCAACAACAAAATAGCATCTTTAACTGAAGATTCATTTATTTTAATATCATTGATCTGTATAATTTCATCTCCCGCTTTAATTCCGGCTTTATCGGCCGGTGCATTTTCATAAGGTTCAATAATCACTAACTTACTATCGATAATTTTAGTGGCTGCCCCAATACCACCATATTGTCCGGCAGCATTAATCCTTGCTTTTTCAACACCTTGCTCATCATAATATCGTGTGTAAGGATCTAGTTCTTTCAACATATTATCTATAGCATTTTCAGTCAACTTAGCAGGATTAGTCTCATCTATATAATACATGTTTAACTCTTTAAATAATGTAGTATAGATCTCTATCTGTTTTGCAACTTCAAAAAAATCGGATTTATAACCCACGGAGACTGTAAGAACAGTTGCTAGTAACATAATAACGCTTACTTTTTTAACCTTTTTCATTTTTTATTTGTTTGTTTTCTTTACAAATTTCTTTAATAAATGTATCATTTTTTCTTCTATATCAACGTATTTATGTTCTTTTTCGTCTATATAAGTAAACATTATAATATGCTTATCTACTATGTTTTGATATAGTATATGTTTGTTCAATCTATAACTCTCTCTCATAAGGCGTTTAATTCTGTTTCTATCAACTGCTTTTTTAAACTTGCGTTTTGAGGCTGAAAATGAAGCTTGAACCATATAATTAGACATATGGTCAACCTTTAAATAAACCATTCGTAAAGGAAATTCAGATAGTGAACTCCCTTTTTCAAATAACTGTTCAATAAGCTTTTTGCTTTTAAGTTTTTCTTCTTTTTTAAATGTATATCGCATTATTGACAAAAGTAACTAATAAAATATTTAGCAAAAAAGATCTGAAAAAGAGTTTAATCCTTAAATTTGAACAAAATTTAATGTTATAAAGAATGTCCCAAGATTTATTTCAAGCACCTGATTATTATCTTTTAGATGAATTGTTAACTGATGAACATAAATTGGTTAGAGATGCTGCCAGAGAATGGGTAAAGCGTGAAGTATCACCAATTATTGAAGAAGCGGCACAAAAGGCTGAATTCCCTAAACAAATTATTAGTGGTTTGGCAGAAATTGGTGCTTTTGGGCCATATATTCCTGAAGAGTATGGTGGCGCAGGTTTAGACCAGATCTCGTATGGCTTAATTATGCAGGAGATTGAAAGAGGTGATTCTGGTGTACGTTCTACAGCATCAGTACAATCATCATTGGTAATGTATCCTATTTGGAAGTATGGTACTGAAGAGCAATGCCAAAAATACTTACCAAAATTAGCTTCTGGTGAATTTATGGGTTGTTTTGGATTGACGGAACCTGATCATGGTTCTAATCCGGCCGGAATGGTCACTAATTTTAAGGATAAAGGGGATCATTATTTACTAAATGGTGCTAAAATGTGGATCTCAAATGCACCTTTTGCAGATATTGCAGTCGTTTGGGCAAAAAATGAAGAAGGAAGAATTCATGGATTAATTGTAGAACGTGGTATGGAAGGTTTCACTACGCCCGAAACTCATAATAAATGGTCATTAAGAGCATCTTCAACCGGTGAATTGATATTTGATAATGTAAAAATTCCTAAAGAGAATTTATTACCAAAAAAATCTGGATTAGGAGCGCCATTGGGTTGTTTAGATTCTGCTCGATATGGAATTGCCTGGGGAGCTATTGGTGCTGCAATGGATTGTTATGATACTGCTTTACGATATTCTAAAGAACGTATTCAATTCGGAAAACCTATAGGGCAATTTCAATTACAACAAAAAAAATTAGCCGAAATGATTACCGAAATAACCAAAGCTCAATTGTTAACTTGGCGATTGGGTGTGTTGCGTAATGAAGGTAAAGCCACAACCGCACAAATATCTATGGCGAAACGTAATAATGTTGATATGGCTATTACTATTGCACGTGAAGCTAGACAAATGTTAGGCGGAATGGGTATCACAGGTGAATACAGCATTATGCGTCATTCTATGAATTTAGAGAGTGTTATTACCTATGAAGGAACACATGATATACATTTATTAATTACTGGGATGGACGTTACAGGTTTAAATGCTTTTAAATAAAAACTTTTTATTACATTTAAACAATGAGGAAAATTTTAGTTTTATTATTATTATTCGCATTTTGCTTATCAATAAACTCTCAACCAATAATCTCAGAAAAAGGGCATCCTGAACATATTATTGCCGGTGCAGTTATTGGAGGCACAGTTTCATACTTTGTCTATAAAAAAACCAATAATAAGTTTAAAGCTTGGTTGATAGGTGCTGCCACAGCTTCAGCAGTAGGCTATCTCAAAGAAGCTGTTGATCCTAAATGGTTTAATGGTGTTAAGAGCAGTAAAGATTATGGATATACCGCTTTAGGCGGTGTTATTGGCGCTGGGGTTGTTATTCCTTTGAAACGTCGAAAACCTAAAGAAACTCCCAATATATCTGCTGCTTTTAATTAACAAATGTGATAAGACCCTGAAATAAATTCTGGGTGATGTTGTTAAAAATTCGCCAACACAGAAAAAGAAAAATTACGCCCTGGAGCACTGATGCTAGATGCAAATTCTTTATAATGTGAGTCAAAAATATTATCGACCATAAACATGAGGTCAATATTTTTTGATAGTCTGTATTTCGAATTAAAATTTAATGTTGTCCATGACGGTGAACCATAATATTCGCCTGATGGTAATGTTGGTGTTTGTTCAATCCTATCAATTCCTTCAGAAATATTATAATACTTTGGTTTTTTTCTTCCGTTGAATTTAAAATCCAAAGCTGTTTCAAATCGCCCTTTTTCATGTAAAATTTCTACTAATCCAAAAATTGGCGGAATAGAGGATAAGGGTTCGTCAGTATCATACGCTTTTCCTTTTGTATAGGTTACAGATGCGCTGGTTTTTAATTGTTTGGATAGCTTTCCTTTCATAGCAAATGTGCCTCCCAAGATATAGGCTGTATTTTTATTTATATTCGCAACTATATTGCCCAATTCGCCATCAAACAAAATAGTGGAACTTCCGTCTAATAAAAAATTATCTCTGATTATATAATTGTCTAATAAAGTATAGTAGGTGGTAAGGCTCAAATAGAACTTTTTACTATTAAAATATTTTGAAATTCCTAATTCAGCATTATAAGCAAATTCAGGTCTTAAATTGATATTAGGCACAGTAACATTTCCTGACCTTTCTCGTACTTTACCAACATCGTCTATATTAGGAGATCGAAATCCGGAAGATAATACTGCATTGAATTGCCATTGATTAGAAGGTTTATAGATATAACCCATGGTAGCAGTAATGGCAGAATTATTTAGTGATATATCATTATCCGGTAAGGTAATAAAGGTATTGTCTATCCAAGTTGCAGATAAATTTGTGTTGGTAAAACGGACGCCTGTATTTAGAGTAGATTTTTTACTGATGTCTTGTCTATAATTTATATACGCTGCACTGGTTGTATATGTACTACCCCCATCTGCATATCTCGATTGTACCGGGAAGGTATTTGAAAACCCAATAATTTCTCCTTGATTACTATCGGGGTCGATAACAGATAGTATTTTGCCTTCAGGAGCAGAGGTAACATCATTATGTGTAAACTCTATACCATAAGATAAAACTCTATCTTTTGATGTTGTTAAAGGCACAGAAAAATCGCTGTTTATACTAAAAACATCAACGTCTTCTTTACGAATGGTTCTATCTAAACTTGTAAATTTTCTATTTATTCTAGACTCTTTTATATTTTGATATGCTATTGTAATCGTACCTTGATCTATCCATTTTTTTTTAGGTTGTATTGCTAATTGAGAAGACATTAATAGTCTGTCTTGTGAGCCATAATGCCACTCAGCAAAACGTAAATCACCATCTCTGCGTTCAGTTAAGCTCTCAAATCGCGGAATGTCTGATGAAGTACTGTATTGAAAATTAAAGATTACATCTGTTTTTTTTGACAGAGGTATAAAAAATTTCTGTAATATATCTGTTTGATCATAACCTGTATTACGCTGAATTTCTGGATTAGAATTTGACACCGGGTTGAAGTTGTAAAAACTATCAGAATTATTAGAATATTCAAAAACCTTTCCCCAGTCTTCAAAACCATGATTTCTATTTTTTCCCATACGTAAATCACCAAACTTACTACGAGATATACTTGTGTAAGAGCCTATTTTTTTGAATGATAATTCTATCCCTGCATGTAAAGTAAATTCATCATTAACACTGCTATAACGATTTAAAACAGATACGTTAGCGTTGTTTTTATCACTAACGATAGGTTTTCTAGTATAATAATGTATAACACCGCCTAAAGCATCAGAACCATACATTACTGAAGAAGGTCCAAAGATAATTTCAGTTCTGTCCAGCATATTAGGCGATACAGTAATAGCGTTTTGTAAATGCCCTTTTCTATAAATTGCATTGTTCATTCTAACACCATCAACAACTAATAAAACCCTATTAGCTTCCATACCTCTTAATACCGGACTTCCACCACCTGCTTGAGATTTCTGCACTTTAATACCAGGAATTTCTGCAAGCATATCTGCTGATGTTTGTGGTGCTGTCTTTTGAATGTCATTGATTGAAAATATCGCTATTTGTTCTGCTATTCTCTTTCTTAACTCTTTACCTTTTGATGCTGACAGAAAAACTTCTTGTAATTGTTCTGATTTACTCTGCAGATGAATAATTTTTTTACCAGTTATTACTCTTTTTAACAATTCAAATTCAACATATGCCACATGGCTAAAAGTTAGAATATCATTAATTGCAAAATCAGAAATGTTTACAATACCATTCTTATCAGAAACAACTCTCTTACTTTTATCTTCATTAAAAACAGCAACATTAACAATCGGGAATTTAGAATCTATATCTAAAATAGTAATTGATTGTGCCACAGATGTGTAAACAGTAAGATAAATAATAAGTATAAAAAATCTCTTCATGATCAACTAAATACCGCTTTTAACACTTCTAATGACTTTGGTTTGCTAAAGCCCGGCAAATGTAATTGAAAATATTGTATTAAAATCTCTAGTATATTTTGCCTGACTTTTTTATTAAATTTTAATTCATGTAATACATCAAAATTTGTGCCGAGTAACATTCTAAAATATGTTAAATTTTCTCCTGAAATATAGTAATTTGAGGTCAGTTGATTTGAGAATTTTCCACTTTCTAAATCAAAGTATAAAGAATTAGTATCTTTTTCAGGATAAAATCCTAAATATTTAGTCAAATTCATTAAAAAAAGAAGATGAAAATTTGAAGACATATTATGTGTATCGAACCATATAAACGCCGTCTCTAAATAAGTGAATAATTGTTGATTGGTTTCTTCTTCTCGAAGTGTTTTTGTCAATACTTCAGATAAAAATATAGCAATGGTCTGTTTGGCAACATCTGCAAAAATAGTAGTATATGAATAATTAATATTCGCTTCTTTAATAAAATGTAATGTTTTATTTGAGTTATAATTAGCAGTAATTTCTAATTGGGTTAATAATTGGAAAAAAGCAGGTGATAATTTTCCTTTTTTTTGTTTAAATATCCGTTTAACCAAATACGATTTAATACCTAACTCAGTGTAACATCTTACAATTATATCATAATCTGCATATTTAATAGTGCTTAAAACAATGGCTTTTGTGGTAGCATTCATTTTTAATTAATTATAGCAATTTTGGTCATTGAAGTTTCAGATTTATCAGGTAAGGTTAATAGTACAATATAAATCCCTGAAGCCACTTTTTTACCAACTAAATTGGTTTTATTCCAAATTACCTTTCCTCCTTTTAATTCTTGCCCTTCAACAACATTTGTTTCATGCACTAAACGCCCAGAAGCATCTAAAATTTTTACATTGGTTCCTCTGGGTAAATGTGTATCATTTCTACCATCAATAGTCACAAAAGCGTGTTCTTTCTTTACCGGATTAGGATAGGCATAAACTGCTCCTAAATTATCTCCGAAAGGTGATACATTATTATTAAAGGCAACAATACCTTTGTCTGTTGCAAAAAAAACTTTACCATTACTATTGTCAACTTTAATTTTGAAAATCCTATTTGATGGCAGTGGCGAATTGTCTTTGTTGAAATTAAACAGGGTTTCTCTTCCTGAAGGATTTGTAGCTAATACACCACCTGTATCTGTGCCGAACCATTTATTGTCTGCTCCATCTATAGCAATAGTGTTTACCGGTTGATCTCCCAATAGTTTTTTTGGTATTCCATCATCATCAATAATAATTGGTGCTGCATCATAATTATCTGTGTCAAAAATACCGCCTGCATTAGAGAATACTACCAATCCTTTTTGAGTACCAATCCAAATTCTATTATTCCTATCAACAGCTACAGATCTTGTGTGTGGGTCGGGTAATGTCCCTTTGGTTACTTCGGTTACTAAGGCTCTTTTTCTATCTCCTGTTTCATTATAAACCAATACACCATTTCGCCTAGTGCCTATCCAAATGCTACCTGTTCTATCTATAATCAATTCTGTCATCCCTAAAGCTACATTATCAGTCATTATAGAACTTAAATCAAACTCGCTCCAAGTACCGTTAGGTGACAATTTTTTTAGTCTTTTATCTACCCAAGCATTTGCTACCCAAAGACTTCCTTGATTGTCAAATGCTGTTCCGTTAATTCTAATACTGAAAAAATTAGGGTTTCCTGAAACAACTAGTCTTTCTAATCCACTATTTTGATCATTTAGAAGCGTTTGAATATTATCATCTTCAACAACTAATATTCCATCATTCCAAGAACTGATATAGACTTTATTTTCTTGATTAGGATCAATGGTCACATGTACCAAATCTCTTGCCGAAAAGGCAGGGTTATAAGGCGTGTTAATCCAATTTTCACTATTAAAATGACTAAATCCAAATTGTTGATTTCGTGGCGTAAAAGCAGCATCATAACCCCCATAAACAATCCATAAATTATTATTTTCGGCAGTAATAGAAAAAATAGAATTCGAGGTTGGTCCTTGAGGATGAATTTCAAAATGCTCTATATCATTCGAAAAACTACGTTGTAAAATTCCGAATTTAGTAGTGCCTAAATAAATGGTATTGTTTTCGGCATAGGCTGCATTTAAAATATAATCAAAATCAGGTGTTGGATTTGCAATTACAACTTGACTAATTGACATATTATATATATAAGCTATCGTCCTGGTTGTAACAGTAATATATTCTTCTGAAGCTTTTAAATTTAAAATAGTATTTGCTAAAAAACTTATAAATTGCAAAGTAGTTGTAGAATCAATCTTATAGAAACCATTCGCCCTAGAAGTAAATAACTGATTGTTAAAAATGGCAATTGTCTTAAAACTACCTAAAAAATCACCCTGAGGTTGTAGCCAATTATTAAAGTCAATTAAATTTTGACCATTAACATCTGCCGTAAAGATACCTGTTTCAGTGGCTGCATAAATAATATCATTAAATATTTCTATTTGATTTATTACAACTGTTGTTGAGTTATTTCCAATAAAGTAGGTGTCTCCAAATTGTAGATTTTCAATATCATAAACTACAATTGCAAAAGGTGTTGATAGGTATAATTTATTATCGTACTCAATAATATGTTTTATATCTTTTTCTCCAGTGATAGTCAGTCTTTCTATATCATTCGCTACCGTGATTTTACCGTCTGCATCAATAATTTCTATTAACCCTGTTTTATAACCTATAACTAATCTTTGAAAAACATCACTAAAATGGATACTAGTTGCCGTTTTTCCAGATAAACCATGTACTGATGATAATTTTTCTACTTCTTGTGTAATAATATCATATATAAAAACCGCATTATCAACTACAGCATAAATTTTAGAATCTACTTTAATAAAATCTTTAACATTGTTGTAAGAGTAGAAATCTTCCCAGTTAGCACTAAAATCAGTTTGAGACCAACTAAATAAAGTGAATGAGAGTAAAAATAAACAAAGATATCTCTTCATAATACTAATTATTATCCTGTCAAAGATATTTAATATTAACGATAAAAGGTGTATTTTTAGTGTCAAGAATATTTGATCCGAATTATACATTATGTCAATTGAAATTGAACGTAAATTTCTAGTAAAATCAACTAATTTTAAAAAAGACTGTTTTAAGAAAATCCATATCAAACAAGGGTTTTTAAATTCGAATAAGCATAGGGTTGTTAGAATTAGGGTTGTTGATCAAGTTGGATTTATAACTGTAAAAGGAAAATCATTTGATAAGGGAACTAGTCGTTTTGAATGGGAAAAAGAAATCGATAAACCCGATGCTGAAAAATTATTATTACTATGCGAAACTACTCCTATACAAAAAGTTCGGTATTTGGTGAAAAATGAAAAATACGTATTTGAAGTAGATGAGTTCTTAGATGATAACCTTGGGCTAATTATTGCTGAGATTGAATTAAATACTAAAAACGAACCCTTTAAAAAGCCTAATTGGCTCGGAAAAGAAGTGACAGGTAAGAAAAAATATTACAATTCTGAATTAAGTAAGAAACCTTATTCTAATTGGAAATAAAAAACCTTAAAATAAAGCTATCTTCATTTTAAGGTTTTTTTAATTCCTCTACATTTTTCTTTTAATAGTCACTTTCCCATGAACATAAATTGGTTGAAAATGCTCCAGTCAATAATTTTAATCTACTTATTCTTTTCCATAGCAGAACTATTAACCGGAGCTAGAGTTTCAATAGCTTTAAACAACCATTTTATTCCTTTTTTGGCATAAATTACCTTTTGTAATACTTCTTCTTTTTCAAGCTTTACTTTAACAGTTCTTATGTAAAGTGTTTCCTTTATATTTTGAAGAATACTTCCCTTTCCAACAAAACATATAATGTTATCTTTTTCTACTACTTTTTGTAATACATCTTTATCAGATGGTTTTGAAAAAGATATTAATGACATTGGGTTTTAGGGAGTTATAATTAATCTTCTCAAAGTTACATTTTGTTTTTATTCTTTTTTAGGAAAAACAATAATTGTAATGAAAATGCCAATAAATGGTTCACTTTATTAAACAAACGGTAAATTCTCTTTTCAGAAATTGTCGTTTTCTATTTCTTTGGGAAATTTTATAGTAACCATTGTACCTGTATTATTATTGTCAGAAATATCTTCAATGATAACATAAACACTTTGATTTTCATGAAGTAATTTAATTCTATCTTCAGACGCTTTTATACCAAATGGTTTTCTGGTACTTTCATTTTTTTTAGCAGACGCTTTTGTTTTATCAATGCCAATACCATTGTCAATTATTTCACAACGTATATTATCGTCTTCATCATAAATTGAAAGACTAATTTTTTTATAGCTTTTTTTATTTGCAAATCCGTGCCAAATTGCATTTTCAATATAGGGTTGCATAAATAATGGTGGTACTTGAATTTCTTTTAAATTGATCGTATCATCAATAGTTACGATGTAATCAAACCCTCCTGTCATTCTCATTTGCTCTAGTTTTACATACAATCCTAAAATGCCTAAATCTTCTTCAAATGGAATCGTTAAACGTGTTGAATTCTTCAAAATCTCTCTAATTAATCTTGAAAATTTAGTAATATAATCTGATGCCGTTTCAACATCGTTCTTTAACACAAAATTATTGATAGAGTTCAATGAATTATACAGAAAATGAGGATCCATTTGAGTTTGTAAAACAGTCATTTTAAGATCACCCATTTCTTTTGTTTTTGTCAATAGTTGGTATTCTATTTCTTTTGTTTTTTCGTCACCTTTTTTGGCTCTATATCCAATAATTATAGCAAACATTGTCGTTTCTATGATGACTCCTAAATAGGTAAAAAACATCGGGTCAACTCCTCGTTCCAGAAAATAATTTTCTCCTAAGGCTTCAGGTCCCATAAAACTTATGTTTGCTAATAACACAAAACTTAAAGAGCCTATAATAAAATAAGTTACATGTTTGCCTTTTATTTTTGTTAGGACTATATAGGTAAGTATTGAAAAAATAGTCACAATTGGTATTAGCATCAAGAATAATTTTTCCTGATAACTATAACCATATGTTAATTGAATAAAAATAAAAGCTATTGAAGCTATTATAAAAGCTTTTATTTCAAGAACTAATAATCTATCCCATTCCGGAATATATTTTTTAGTGTTTAACAGTCTCCTTGCAAATACTACATAAGCTGCAAAACCTAAAAATTGTAAAGAAAAATTAATATAAGTATAAACAGATAAGTAGCTAGATGTACTAATATCTTTTAAAAAATAAACAAAAAAACTAAGAAGATATAAGCTATAAAATAAGTATAGTTTTTTTTTATTCTGAAAATAGATTGCTAAATGGTAAACAGACAAGATTAATAATGCTCCTCTGATCCATGAATAAATTTCAGAACTAAAATCTAATAACATAAAAGGGATTTAAAAAAGTCTTTTTAATAATTCTGCTTTTTTATTTCTGCTTATACTAGCACTCATACCATTACTCATAATTAATTCGCCTCCTAGACTTTTTAAATATTCTTTCACATGATTCATATTCACTAAAAACGAATTATGAACTCTAAAAAACTCAGGAAAGGCAAACTTTTTTTCTACTTCTTTTAACGTTTTGGTAACTAATATTTCTTTATTATCAATCAAAAATACTGTGGTGTAGCTTTTATCAGATTTTAACATAATAACGTCATCTCTATCTAATAAATAAATTTTACCGTCAGCAGATATGTTGATCTTATCGTTTTTATTAAGATTAGAAAATAATGATTGTAGTTTGTCTTCTAATTGATTCCCTTTTCGGGAAACAACTACTTTCTCAACTGCTGTAATTAACTCATCTTTATCAACAGGTTTTAATAAATAATCGATTGCAGAAACCTTTATTGCCTGAAGGGCAAACTCATCATGAGCTGTGGTAAAAATAAGGTCAAAATTAGTATATGATAGTTTTTGTAATAGTGTAAAGCCATTCATTTCGGGCATGTCAATATCTAAAAAAACGAGGTCAGGTTTTTCCTCTTGAATTACTTCAATAGCTTCAATAGGAGAGTTACATTTGATTATTTGAATATCGTCAACGTAGCGGTTTAGTTTCCATTCTAAAGCCTCCAACGCGTTGATTTCATCATCAACCAATACGGTCTTTAACATGGGTTAGAGTTATTTTATACCATTTACAAATGGTAGGGGTTAATTAATACTGCCAAGATACTATATTTCCTTTGTAAAAAAAACTATTTATATAAAACCATCAGAGGTAAGTTGCCTATAAACATTTCATTTATTTTATATAAGATTACAGTGAAAAATTATTCCGTAATTTCTATATTTCTTTTTAGTTCATTACCTAATTCATCAATAACCGTAATAAT
>Ga0209633_10004185_pt1 | contig 13049 bp, 8 predicted proteins | sample Cruoilmetagenom1_FD_187290 | JGI IMG/M metagenome (GOLD analysis project Ga0209633, IMG submission 187290) | Oil polluted marine microbial communities from Coal Oil Point, Santa Barbara, California, USA - Sample 1 (SPAdes) (version 2) | ecosystem: Environmental > Aquatic > Marine > Oil seeps ... | reverse complement strand
ATTGCCGATCTTACTGCAAATAGTAAGATCGGCAATGATTTTATTCATAAGATATTTAAAGACTCTAAAGGTAGATTCTGGATAGGAACACAAAATGGGGTTAATATGTTCAATCCAGTAAGTAAGCAATTTTCTCAAATACAACAAAAAGATTTGCATTCCATAATGCAGAATAACAGAGTTTTTGATATTCTTGAGGATCAGAATCAAAACATTTGGATTGCTACAAAATTTGGATTACATAAAATTTCAAAAAATAAATCTCAAAGTTATTATAATGATCCTGATGATTTAAACACGATTAGTTCAAATCAAATTTATGATCTTTACTTTGATAATAATAAAAATTTATGGATTGGAACGACAAATGGGCTTAATCTTTTAGATACAAAGACCAATAAAATTGAGCGATTTATTAGAAACGATGGTGTATGTGAATCGTGTATTAGCAATAATGATGTTGTTAGTATCTGCGAAGATACTGTGCATAATTGCATGTGGTTTGGAACTATGGTCGGATTAAATAGATTCGATTTTAACACAAAAACATTTCAGGTTTATACAGAAAAGGATGGATTACCAAATAATTTTATTTATTCTATTTATCTTGATAATAATGCAAACTTGTGGTTAAGCACAAATAAAGGTTTGTCGATGTTTAATGTAGCAACTAATGAATTTAGTAATTTTAGCGTAAAGGACGGATTACAAAATTATGAATTTAATCATGGCGCTTCATTTATGTCCGATGATGGGGAAATTTTCTTTGGAGGTATTGATGGTTTTAATTCATTCTATCCAGATTCAATCATGAAAAACCTAGTAGAACCGGGAATTGAAATTACTTTGGTTGATTTATTATCTGAATATGGAACAGATGAAGTATTTGTAGGAAGAGATAATAGAATACAAATTCCGCATAAAAATAATCTATTAACGATCGAATTTGCTGCATTAGATTTTACAGATCCAACAAAAAATAAATATGCCTATAAGTTAGAAGGAGTAGAAGATGAGTGGATAGATTTGGGGTACAGAAGGTATGCTACCTTTTCAAATTTAGCAGCAGGGAATTATGTGTTTAAAGTTAAAGGATCAAATAGCGATAATATTTGGAGCAAAGAAGCAGCAGTCTTAAATATATCCGTTGTTACTCCAATATGGTTGTCGAGTTTCGCTTATGCTTTTTATATTGTTTTTTTCGCTGGAGCTATTATCTGGTTTTTTCAATACAGAACAAGAAGTCTACGAAAGTCTAATCAAGATCTAAAAGAGAAACAATTAATAGCTCTTCAAGTGGCAAAACAAAAGGAAGAGTTAACAATAAAAAATAAAAGTATTACCGATAGTATTGTTTATGCGAAAAGAATACAAGAAGCATTAATGCCATCACTTAAGCATTTTAAAAATATATTACCTGGTTCATTTATTTTACACAAGGCAAAGGATATCGTTAGTGGTGATTTTTATTGGATAAATGAAAAAGACGATAAGGTTTTTATTGCTGTTGTAGATTGTACTGGACATGGAGTTCCGGGGGCTTTTATGTCAATTATTGGTTTTGAACTTTTACGAAACATTACTGATGATCAGGGTATTCAAGGTGCCGACGAAATATTAAATGTTTTAAATAAAGGTGTTGCAACAACTTTTGGACATGCAACAGAAAATACAAAGTTAAAGGATGGTATGGATATAGCACTGTGTGTTATTGATAAGAAGAATAAACTGCTAGAATTTGCAGGTGCATTCCGTCCTTTATATTTTATCCGAGATAATAAAATTGAAGAAATTAAGGGAGATCGTTTTTCAGTTGGATTACTCGAAGATGGAGAATCGAATATTATTCAAAAAACAACAATAAAGCTAAAGAAAGATGATATTTTTTATATCTTCTCCGATGGTTATGCTGATCAGTTTGGTGGAGCCGAAGGTAAAAAGTATAAGTACAGAAGATATAGGCACTTATTATTAACCATACATAAATTACCTCTTGAACAACAAAGAACATATCTCGATCGAAGTTTCGAAGATTGGAAAGGTAAGCACGAACAAGTTGATGATGTTTTAATTGTAGGATTCAAACCAGATATGGAATCCTGATTCTATTTTTTATAGTACTAACTCAAAATTTTTGTAGTAAATAAGAATGCCAAGGCAACTAAATGTCTTGGCTAGATAAGTATTATTGAATAAGTAAACTTAGGCTAATTGTTGCTCCATTTTAGTAATTAAAGTATCAATCTGAAATGGCTTACTTATATAATCGTCCATTCCTGCAGCAATACATTCTTCTTTATCGCCTAAAAGGGCATTAGCGGTAATTGCAATAATTGGAGTATGAGAATTTGTGCTTTTTTCGATACTTCGAATTTTCTTAGTAGTAACAATCCCATTCATTATTGGCATTTGAATATCCATTAGAATTACATCGTATTTTACCGAGCCAAATTTATCTAAAGCTTCTTTACCATTGTTTGCAACATCAACTGATTTTACAGCCTTTTTAAGACTTAATAACACAATCTTTTGATTTATCAGGTTGTCTTCTACCAATAAAATATTTGCATCCTTTAAATCAATTTTTTGTGGAGCATCAAAATCAGCAAGCATGTCATCAAATTGTGTATTTTTTTCAGCAGGTTTTTCAGCTTTTTTAAATTTGATAATAAATTTAAACTCAAAACTATCAGGAGTTAAATCAACTTCAATTAAACCTCCTATTGATTCAATGATTTGTTGAACTATTGAAAGCTCCATTAGTTTTATAAAAGACTCGTTTTTGCCTTTACGCGTTTTTTCAGTATTTCTAATTTTTGTAATCTCAGAAATATTTAATAAATCTTTAGTAGTGATACTAAACAATACTTCTACCCAATCGGAAGACTCGCTGAATTTTTTTATATCGACATTTATAGTCTTTTTCCCATTTTTAGAATTCTTAAGAACATTTTCAATTAGACTAAGAAAAACTTGTTTTATTTTAACAGGATCACCAAATAAGTCATAATCTTTTTCTGCACTATAGGTTAAAGGAATCCTAATCTCATCAGAATCTTCATTAGTAAATAAATTAATAGTGTTTCTAATTGTGGTGTTAAGATTAAAATTTTGATTGTAATCTTTGTTTTGAATTAAATCAACTTTTGATAATTCGGTAATATTATTTACAACATTAACCAAGTTGTTTGTTGACGCCTGAATAGTATCAATAAGATCTTTTAGCTTATTATCGACATCGGCACTATTTACCAAATTGGTAACCACAACAATATTATTTAATGGCGTTCTAATTTGATGTGAAATTTTTGAAATAAATTCTTCTTTTGCTGTAGTTTTATTTTTTTCTTTTTGAATTTCAATGTTTAGCTCTGCAATTTTAGTTTGACTAATACTCTCAAAAACATTAATAAAAATATAAAAGACAAAAAATAATAAAATAAATAAGATTTGATTATTAAGAGTGAAACTATATTGTAAATCAATAAAATTAGGTAAGAATATTAGTATTATAGTTGCTGTAAAAAAAGCGAAAGATAGTATATTACCTAAGCGTTTTCCTAAGAATACAAAAGTAATAACCGGGAAAATAGAGTAAATTAAAATTGCACTTGACTTAGTAATGTCTGTTACAATAAACCATAATAGAAATAAGGCAAATACATAAGTAAAACCTTGTGATGCAAGTTCAATTTTACCATTTTTTCTAAAAGCAAAATAATTTATTAGAATACAAAGAAATGCAATTCCTGTATAAATAGAATTAAGTATATTTGAATTAATAAGACTAATTACAGTGAATATAAAGAATAAGATTATTGAAGCAAGACTAAAATAATTTAGCAAAGTAGATTTATATTGATTATTGTTTTTGGTATCAATTTTGTCTATATTACCTGAACAAATATTTACTATTCTATCTATAATATTCATATTGAACTTATATTTATTTAAAATGTATTTCTAAACTGTAAACTTACTGAATAATAATTAAGAAAATGTGATTGATTACTAAAGATACAATTTTTTTGATAAATTCATGATAATCTTTCAAATTAACAAGAATTATAAAAACAATTTATATTTTTATTTTCATATTTAGAAATTGTAAATTAGATAAAAGCGTTAAAATAAATAAACAAATAAAAAGTATAAAAAATGAAGAAAATACTTATTGGATTAGTCGTTTGCCTGTTTGCCATTCAAACAAAGGCGCAGGAGTATTTGCCTACTGAGGCAGATTTAAATCAATTTTTAAATTCAAAACTTTATGTTGTTCTTGAAACAAACCCTATTGCAGAATACAATTTCAAAATTCAGGATGCCGTTAAAAAGACTTGGAATTTAACTGATTATGAGTTTATATCGTATAAGCAGTTCGAAGAAATGTATAACGATCCAACCAAATCATTTTTAATGATGACTCAGGTTGTTTTTCAAGGAGATAGAACAAAAGTGCGATATAATTTCTTGCATATTTTTATTGGGAAATCAGGATTAGATAGTTTTGAAGATTTACCAGACATTGCTGCTATTCCATTGTCCTACAAAGAAGTTGATGAAGAATTTTGGGTGTATAAAATAGAATCGCTTGTGCGGTTTTTACAAACGCATATCCAAAATATGAAAGATAATCCTGATATGATTAAAAAGAATATTTTTCACTATTATAACGAGAACACAAAAGATATTAAGCAAAAAACTTTGTATCTGGTGAAAGATGAAGTTGCTCCAAATATTAATACTGAAGCAAAACTCAAGAAAATTTATCCGTACAAAACAAAATTTGTAACACGCGAAGAAATCGAAGAAGCCATAACAAATAGAGACGAAAATGTGGTTTATTTACATAAGGTAGGTCCACAAGGAACAAGATTGCGAGCACGTTGCTATAAAATAATTATTGGTGCTAAAGACGCAAATTTTTATTTCTTTAATTATCATTGGGTAGAAAAAGGCAAAAACTTCGATGGCATTTTGGATAAAGACTTTAAAAAGATGGCAAAAAAGAAATAGTTGATACTATTTAATAGTTCTAGAGCTAATCAAACCGATTAGCTCTTTTTTATGTTATGCAACTAAGATTTTAGTTCGCTTTAATTTTATTCTATATTTGCAAAAAAATAATTTAAAGAAGAACAACAATGGCAGCACAAAAACCGTCTGTTCCAAAAGGTACTAGAGATTTTTCTCCAGTTGAAATGGTAAAGCGTAATTTCATCTTTGATACAATTAAAGAAGTTTTTAAGCGATTTGGTTATTTACCAATTGAAACACCTTCAATGGAGAATTTATCTACACTTATAGGTAAATATGGCGAAGAAGGCGATAAGCTATTGTTTAAGATTCTAAACTCTGGTGATTATCTTTCGAAAGTAAAAACAAATTTATCAGAAGCTCAATCAAATAAATTAACAACAGAAATTTCAGAAAAAGGACTGCGTTACGACTTAACTGTTCCATTTGCTAGATTCGTTGTGCAACATCGCAACGAAATAACTTTCCCTTTTAAAAGATATCAAATTCAACCGGTTTGGCGTGCTGACAGACCGCAAAAAGGGCGTTATCGAGAGTTTTATCAGTGCGATGTAGATGTAATAGGCAGTAACTCTTTGTTAAACGAAGTAGAGCTTATTCAAATCATCGATAAGGTGTTTCAGGAATTAGCAATAAATGCGGTAATTAAGTTAAATAATAGAAAAATACTGGCAGGAATTGCTGAAATGATTGGGGAGCCAGATAAATTTATTGATATTACAGTTGCAATAGACAAGTTAGACAAAATTGGTTTAGAAAAAGTAAACGAAGAACTTTTAGCAAAAGGAATAAGTGAAGATTCAATTGATAAATTAAAGCCAATTTTTGATTTGTCGGGAACCAATGATGATAAATTAAAATCATTAAAAGAAATACTTAAAGATTCTGAAATTGGTTTAAACGGAGTAGAAGAAGTTCGAACTGTTTTGAATTATTTTAATATATTATCATTAAATATTGATTTAGAGTTAGATTTAACCTTAGCTCGTGGTTTAAATTATTATACAGGAGCAATTTTCGAAGTAAAAGCTAAAGATGTAGTAATTGGTAGTATTTGTGGTGGTGGTCGTTACGACGATTTAACCGGTATTTTTGGATTAAAAGATGTTTCGGGCGTTGGAGTTTCGTTTGGAGCAGATCGTATTTACGATGTAATGGAACAATTGGATATCTTTCCAAAGGAGATTGTTGCTTCAACGAAAGTTATGTTTGTTAACTTTGGAGAAAAAGAAGAAGCATATTGCTTACCATTACTTCAGAGTTTGCGTGATGCAGGAATAAATGCTGAGATTTTTCCTGAATCAGCAAAAATGAAAAAGCAAATGACTTATGCAAATAATAAAAATATTCCATTTGTAATTCTTGTTGGTGATAACGAAATGCAAAAAGGTATTTTAACAATAAAAGATATGATAAGTGGTGATCAAACGGAATTAACTTTTGATGATCTTCTAAAAAAACTTACAATATAATGATATATAAAGAAGAAGACTTTATTCATATATGCCCACGGCGACCAATCTTCGTTGCTGGTGGCGATATTAGATTCCCGTGAACTAATTGACAAATAGTTCGTTTATTTATTAATCATTTATTTTTTTAACAATCAGTTTTCATATTTAAAATATTTAATCATGGAGAATATACATTATATATCTAATGATCAGTTAACTTTTGATATAATTGATCAAATTATTAAAGAAGGATTTAAGTTGGCTTTATCTGATGAAGCAAAAAATAACATTACAAAATGTCGCGAATATCTCGACCAGAAAATGGCTAACAACGATGACCCAATCTATGGTATTAATACTGGATTTGGTGCTTTGTACGACAAAAAAATATCTCGCGAAGATTTAGGAGCATTGCAAAAGAATTTGGTAATGTCTCATGCTTGCGGAACTGGAAATGAAGTATCTCAAGAATTAGTGAAGATAATGATTTTATTAAAGATACAATCAGTTTCATATGGACATTCAGGAGTTCAGTTAACAACCGTAGAGCGTTTAATAGATTTTTTCAATAATGATATCTTACCAGTTGTTTATGAATATGGTTCTTTAGGTGCTTCTGGAGATCTGGCACCACTTGCTCATATGTGTTTACCAATGCTTGGTTTAGGCGAAGTAAATTTTAAAGGTGAAAAAATTTCGGGAGCAGACTTATTAGAGAAAATGAATTGGGAGCCAATTGGATTAAGATCAAAGGAAGGTTTAGCTTTATTGAATGGAACTCAGTTTATGAGTGCTCATGGCGTTAATTTAACTTTGAAAGTGTGGAAATTATCTCAACTTGCAGATATTATTAGTGCTGTTTCACTAGATGCTTTTGATGGAAGAATTGAACCATTTCATGATTCAGTTCATCAAATACGTCATCATAAAGGACAAATAAAGACTGCTGACAGAATGCGTTTCTTGTTAGAAGGGAGTGAACTAATTAATCGTCCCAAGGTCCATGTTCAGGATCCATACTCATTCCGTTGTATTCCTCAAGTGCATGGAGCATCAAAAGATTCTATTAATTATGTTTCTTACGTTTTTAAAAATGAAATAAATGCAGTAACCGATAATCCAACAATTTTTCCTGATGAAGATTTAATTATTTCTGGAGGAAACTTTCATGGACAACCTTTAGCTTTAGCATTAGATAACTTATGTATCGCAATGGCAGAGTTAGGAAGTATTTCAGAACGTAGAACATATCAATTATTGGCTGGTAAGCGTGGGTTACCTCCATTTTTGGTTGCAAATCCTGGATTAAATAGTGGATTTATGATTCCACAATATACTGCTGCTTCAATTGTAAGTAGTAATAAACAGCTTTCTACACCAGCTTCTGTCGATACCATTGAATCATCTCAAGGACAAGAAGATCATGTAAGTATGGGAGCTAATGCAGCAACTAAAGCTTATAAGGTTGGTCAGAATTTAGAAAGAATTTTAGCGATTGAATTATTTAATGCAGCTCAAGCTTTAGAGTTCCAGCGTCCAGCAAAATCATCTCCATTTATTGAAAAATTTGTAGCTAATTATCGTAAAAAAGTTAAATTTATCGAGAATGATAAAACTATGTACGACGATATTGCTCGTTCGGTTGAATATCTTCAAGAAGTAGAATTAGAGCTTCCTGAAAAATAAAAAATTATTTATTTTTAGTATAATGAATGCGTCTCAGATTTTGGGGCGCATTTTTAGATTAAGGTCTTAAGGTGGTAAATATTAGGAATTTAAAGATGCTTTTAATAACTTGTATGTTTAAATTTTAATTAAAATTAAAAATATGAGAAAGTATAATTTAATAATTGTAGGATTACTAATTATTATTTCTCCTACATTGAATGCACAAGTTAATGTTTCAAAGGCTTTTAATCGTGCTTCAAAAGAGGTCAAAAAGTCTTCTGATAAGAAAGAAGCTGAAGAAAAAGCACAAGCTGAACAGGCTGAAAAGGAAAGATTACAAAAAGAACTAGAAAAGGATTATCCTCTTTTAAGTCGTTTTGAAGGAGCAGAGAAAGTATATGAAAAACTTGTTAAATGGGAAGAATATAATTTGCCAGTTAATTCTAACGATAGTTATTTACATTGGGAAGCTTATACTAAACTCGAAGGCAGGGTGTTAAGATATCAATATAAAGTTGGCTCAGAGAATAATTCTGCTTATTTACTTAAAATGTATAAAACAAAGCTCGAAAATGCTGGCTTTGATGTTGTTTTAGCTATGGATGGCAAGGAGTTGGGAATTTCATCACAAACATTTTATAAAGAGTATTATACTACTTTAGGGAATTCTAAATTTGGTTTTGCTTTTGGCACTCAAGGATGCAGGGATCATAGTCTTATTGTTGGTAAAATAACTAAGGATGGGAAAACTGTTTTTGCTTCAATATATATGACTGTTTTTGATAATACTTCATTAATAACACAAGATATTATTGAGGCAGAAACAATAGAAGAACAAAAAGTTATTGTAACAATTTTTAGAGGAAGTACTGTTAATTATGATGACAAAATGGGTTACGATGAATTTTATGTAACTACAAATGTTACATCTGAAGGTGAATTAACAACGAAACGAATTGAAGGAAATATACATCATAGATTTTGTTATGCTCCTGCAGATCGTTCAATAAAAGAAATTATTACAAACTATGAAGAGGCTATTAAAAGTAAGGGTGGTAAAATATTAGTTTCATCTTCAGGGAAAGAGTTTTATAAAGAGTTTAGTAAAAAACGTCCTGATCATGGATTAACTAATTATGAATGGATACAATTTGGTTTGTATAATAATTATTATTTATCAGCAATAGTATCAGGAGATAAAACTGATCACTATGTACTTATTCTTCCTGCACAAGTAGAAAAAAAATTAGTTTATTCGCTTGTTATTATTGAAACAACAGCAATGGAAAAAGGATTTGTAACAGCTGATAATATTAATGACGATATGCTATCCAAGGGACATATAGCTATATATGGCATACATTTCGAAACAGGACAATCTGTTATAAAATTAAAATCTAAAGAAACCCTTAATACTATTGCCAATTATTTAAATAATAATACTGAAAAAACTTTCTATATAGTTGGACATACAGACAATGTTGGAGATTTTACCGAAAATAAGGTATTGTCTGATGATAGAGCAAAATCAGTAATGAATGAATTAATAAACACGTATAGTGTAAAAGCAGATCAGCTTAAAGCATATGGAGTTTCGTCATTATCTCCTGTAGCTTCTAACTCAACTGATGAAGGAAAAGCTAAAAACAGACGTGTTGAGATAGTTGAGCAATAATATTTTTAGAATAGAATATTTCAAAAAGCGCCTTAAATTAATGAGGTGCTTTTTATTTGAACGTATTTTCCTAAATTTTAGGAACTTCAAATCACTTTTACTAACTTGTGAATTCAATTTTAAGGATATGACTTATTGGATTCTCAATTTCCTTATTCAAATTAACAGATCTTCAATGTTTTAATTCATAAAACAATTAGACTCACATTTTATTATTATTTTGATTTTCCTTTTATTTAACCAATAAAAATTAAACCTATTATGGACAAATTAATTATTAAAGGTAGTGGATTAACTATCGAAAATGTTGTTGAAGTTGGTCGTTATGGACGAAAAGTAGAATTACACCCTGATGCGATTAAGAAAATAAACGTTTGCCGCGATATGCTAGAAAAGAAAATCGTTGCAAAAGAAATTATGTATGGAGTAAATACCGGAATTGGAGAATTCTCAGAAGTTGTTTTAGATGATGATCAGGTTCAAGATTTTCAGAAATATTTAGTATATAATCATGCTGCAGGTATTGGTGATCCTGCTCCAATTGAATATGTTCGTGGAGCTATGCTTGGCCGCATTAATGTTCATGCTCATGGTAACTCTGGTTGCCGTTTGGTTATAACACAAACACTTGTTGATATGCTTAATAAAGGAGTTACTCCATTTGTATGTCAAAAAGGATCTGTTGGTGCTAGTGGTGACTTAGCTCCTATGTCGCAAATTGCGCTTTTACTAATGGGAGAAGGAAAAGCGTATTACGAAGGTAAGCTTTTAGATGGAAAAGAAGCAATGGATAAAGCAGGAATTCCGATACCAGGCTTACAAGCTCGTGATGGATTAGCAACAATTAATGGGTCGAATGTTTTAACTGCAATGAGCGCTATCTTTTTAGTTGATGCAAATAACTTTTTAAAGCAAGCTGAAATTGCAGCAGCAATGTCTTTAGAAGCTTTAAAAGCAAACATGAAACCTTATACTTCTAAATTACATGAAGTACGTGGTTTTTCAGGAGCTATTCGAAGTGCCAATTCAATTAATAAATTGGTTGCTGGTGGCGACTTAAAAGAAGGTAAAGTAAAATGTAAAGTGCAAGATGCATATTCAATGCGCTCTACGCCACAAGTTATTGGTGCAGCACACGATTCAATGCGCTGGGCTCGATCTCAGGTAGAAATTGAATTGAATGGGGTTGGAGACAATCCAATTTTCTTCCCTGAAGAAAACTTACAATTATCGGGTGCTAACTTCCAAGGAACACCTGTTTCGTTGCCAATGGATATGGCTGGCGCAGCAATTACAATGGTTTGTGTTATGTCGGAACGTAGAATGAATCGTTTAAATAACCCGGCGTTAAGCGTAGGTTTGCCAGCATTTTTAACCAAAGGGGCAGGTATGTTTTCTGGATTAATGTTAAGTCAGTATACAGCCGATATGCAAATTGTTGAGCAAAGGATACTTTCAGCACCTGCTTCAATTCAATCTATCCCGGCAGCTGCTGATCAAGAAGATTTTGTTTCTATGGGTATGAATACTGCAATTAAGAATTTTCAGATTATGGATAATGCCTATGGAATATTGGGTATTGAAATTATGGCAGCAGCCCAAGCTCTTGATTTTAGAGAATATAATTTTGGAGGAGGAGTTGCTAAAGCAAAAGAAGTAGTTCGTCGCCATGTAGATTTCTTAGAAATTGATCGACCTTTATATTCAGATCATACTGCAATGAAGGCATTGGTTAAGTCGTGTGAAATCTTAACTGAAGTTGAAAAGCTTGTTGGTAGCTTAGAATAGAAATAATAAATTAGTATAAGAAAAAAAACTCCAATCTGATAGTTATCGAGATTGGAGCTTTTTTTAATTTTCTTTTCCGCTTTCGCGGATTCTTTTTAACAGATATGTTTTAAACTCATAATCTGCTAAATATATTTTCATTACTTTTTCAATTGGCAATATATTCTTAAACTTTGTATGATATTCATTTAAGAGATCAGTTAATTCTATTTCATAATGAATATATTGGTCTGCTTGTTTAACCATTTCATCATTACTCATATTTTTATTATTGTTGGCAAAATTTGTCATGTGACTTTTTCTATCAGCAATAATCTTGTTCTTTTTTGCCCAATACTCATTGTAAATTGGCCAAAACAGTTGAGCTTCTTCAGATGTTAATCCAATTTTATCTGTAAAAAAAGCTATTTTTTGATACTTTATTTCTTGTTCCTTTTCTGATTTGGTTTGGTTCTGTGCGAAAGCAGGCATTCCAATAAAAAAAACAGAAATAAGAATTAATATTGATTTTACTATTTTCATTTTTTGTGATCTACAATTCATCAATTAAAGTTCCGTAATCAATATCTTCGTTTACTAAATAATTGATATAATAATCTGTTTCCATTTCTTTCTTTTCAATAATATCCTTATTATCATCAAGTAAAACATCAATAAAGTGTTGTTCTGTAAATTCGTATGTGTCAACTTCAATTGTTCTTGTAAACAGTTCTTTATTAAGTCTTGGTTTATTTTTATTTGATAAAATAAAATTGAAAATTGTAATTGAAGTTACAGCAAAAGCAATAATCATAAAACCTAAAGCAAATTGAGGTTTCATATATTGAAATGTTCTAGAAAACCAACTTTGTTCTTTGTTTTCAGATGCTATCTTTTCCTGTATTTTTGATGGAAATTCATTGAAATATCCATCTGGAACAGAAAACGGATTCATTCCATCTCTCTTAAATTCTTCCAATTTTTTGTTAAAATTTTTCATTATTAATTCCCCAATTAATTTCCCTGTCTTTTTGACCTAGTTTTTGCGTAATAGTTTAATCTTCACTAAAATAATTCTCAATTTTCTTTACTGCGTGATGATAAGATGCTTTTAAGGCACCAACCGAAGTTTTTAAAACTTCTGACATATCATCGTATTTCATTTCATCAAAATATTTCAAGTTAAAAACAATACGTTGTTTTTCTGGTAAACTTAAAATTGCCTTTTGAAGTTTAAGTTGTATTTCGTCCCCATTAAAATATTCATCACTCACTAATGTTTCATTTAAGTGATTTTCATAATCTACAAGCGGTAATAAATATTTTGTTTTTTGTTGTTTTAAAAATGTTAGTGATTCGTTTGTTGCAATTCGATATAACCATGTATATAATTTTGAATCTTCTCTAAATCTATCTAAACCTTTCCAAACTTTAATAAATGTATTTTG
>Ga0209633_10004184_pt1 | contig 13051 bp, 14 predicted proteins | sample Cruoilmetagenom1_FD_187290 | JGI IMG/M metagenome (GOLD analysis project Ga0209633, IMG submission 187290) | Oil polluted marine microbial communities from Coal Oil Point, Santa Barbara, California, USA - Sample 1 (SPAdes) (version 2) | ecosystem: Environmental > Aquatic > Marine > Oil seeps ... | reverse complement strand
TTTAGACCTATTAAATCAAAATAATTATGGATTTTATTTTACAACCATGGCCATGGTATGTGGCAGGACCCTTGATAACCTTAGTGATGTTTTTACTGTTTTATTTCGGTAAAAAGTTTGGAGTTTCGTCTAATTTAGAAACTATTTGCGCTATTGGAGGTGCAGGGAAACTAGTTGATTTTTTTAAATTTGATTGGAGGAAAAACACATGGAATTTAATGTTTATTCTTGGCGTTGTAATTGGAGGGTTTATTAGCTATCAATGGTTAACACCTAGCGAAGTTGTTGCAATAAATCAACAAACTATACAAGATCTGTCAGAATTAGGTTTTCAAAATGCTGGTGCACAATATTTACCGGATGAGATTTTTGCTATTGATGCTATGCTCTCTGTAAAAGGCTTCTTAATATTATTAACAGCCGGAATATTAGTAGGCTTTGGTTCTCGATATGCAGGAGGTTGTACTTCAGGGCATGGTATTGTCGGTTTAAGTAATTTAGAAATTCCTTCATTAATTTCGGTTGTAGGTTTTTTTATTGGTGGTTTAATTATGACATGGTTACTATTACCTTTAATATTTTAATATCTGTAAAAAATGAAAAATATAAAATTTTTATTTATAGGAATCCTTTTCGGAATCATATTAAGTAAGGCTGAAGTAATTTCTTGGTATAGAATTTATGAAATGTTCAAGTTCCAATCTTTCCATATGTATGGAGTTATTGGTTCTGCAGTGGCACTGGGAGCAATTCTTGTATATTTTTTTAAAAAAGGAATTATAAAAACATACTTCGGAGCTCAAATTACAATCGACCCTAAAAAGAAAGGTTTTGCCAGAAATATGGTTGGAGGTACTATTTTTGGATTAGGATGGGCATTGGGAGGAGCTTGCCCGGGACCTATGTTTATTTTATTAGGAAGAGGTGCCGTGGCCATTATTATAGTCATTATAGGTGCTTTATTAGGTGCTTTTCTATATCATGCAACAAAAAAATTTCTTCCACATTAGGGAGGCTTATCTATTATAATGTTTATTTCTAGCGTTATAAATTGTATTAGTTCGAACTAATCTCGATTTTTAGTGCAATCTCTTAGTACAATCTCTTAATTCTGGTATTAAGATTATTTTTGTTTCGTAACTTTGCAATCCCATTAAAAAATAGGCATGGATATATTAACCGACAATTTTGGCAGACAAATCACTTACTTACGATTGGCAGTAACAGATCGTTGTAACCTGCGTTGTCAATACTGTATGCCGGCTCATGGAATTGATATTGTTGATAGGAAAGAGTTACTTACTTTTAAAGAAATGTATAGAATCACTCGTGTTTTGAGTGAGTTGGGAGTCAATAAAGTCCGTTTAACTGGCGGCGAACCTTTTGTACGTAAAGATTTTGTTAGTTTTTTAGAAATGTTATCATTTAATGATAAGTTAGATGAAATAAATATCACTACCAATGGCGCTTTAATCTCTAAGTACATTTCAAAATTAGAAGAGTTGAAAATTGGGACAATCAACCTCAGTATAGATAGTCTTTCATCTGAAAATTTTGCCAAGATAACCAGGAGAGATGTTTTTGATGAAGTTTATAAAACATTAGAAATTTTAGAAAGAAGTTCTCTGAAATTAAAATTAAATGCGGTTGTGCAATCAGGAGTCAATACTCATGAGATTGTTGATTTTATTGAATTGACTAAGCACAAAGATATAGCTGTACGATTTATAGAAGAAATGCCTTTTAACGGAGTTGGACAAAGAACTACCTCTGAAGTTTGGAATTATAATAAGATATTAGACCTTATCAAGACACATTACAAAGAAGTGACACCCCAACTATCTGATAAATCATCCACTTCTCATAACTTCAAAGTAGAAGGCTACCAAGGTTCATTTGGTATTATTCCTGCTTTTACGCGTACTATTTGTAATGACTGTAATCGGATAAGGATTACGGCTACAGGTATGTTTAAAAATTGTTTATTTGACGAAGGCGTTTTTAATATCCGTGATTTTATCCGTGAAGGCGCCAGTAATGATGATTTAAAACAACTGTTTTTGTCAATAGTAAAAGATAAACCGAAAAACGGATTCATAGCCGAAGCCAATCGCAGAAAGAATAAAAAAGTTTCTGAAAGTATGTCTACAATTGGAGGGTAATCCCCATTGTCCGCCTAAGGGAGACATTTCCCCAAAGGGGAAAGTAGTATTGAATTTTAAATGAAATTGTCATTCTTGCGGAAGCAGGAATCCAGGATTAGGAAAACATGATCACATCACAAAAAGCATTAGAAATAATATTAGATAATACCGAAAATTTTGGTGTTGAAGAAGTGCCTTTTTTAGAATCTTTAGGTAGAATATTGAAGGAAGACGTCAAAGCCGATAGAGATTTTCCACCTTTCAATAGAGTGAGTATGGATGGTATTGCAATTTTGTATGATGTTTTTACCAATGGAAGAAGAGATTTTCACATTGAGAATATACAAGCGGCAGGAAGTGAACAGGTCACATTAAAAGAACAGTCGAGCTGTATTGAGGTGATGACTGGTGCTGTGTTACCTCAAGGTACAGATACCGTTATTCCTTATGAATTAGTGACTATTGAAAACGGACTTGCAACTATGAACACAGAAACCGTTAATCAAGGTCAAAATATTCATGTACAAGGAAAAGATCGAAAAACAAATGATATATTAATTAAAAAGAACAAAATCATTTCTTCTGCCGAAATAGGCGTATTGGCAACAGTAGGTAAATTTTTGGTAAAAGTGGCAAAACAACCTAAGGTATTAATTATTTCGACCGGTAGTGAGTTGGTTGAAGTTTCAGAAACACCTTTAACTCATCAAATTCGAAGAAGTAATGTTTACACCTTAGTTTCTTTATTAGAAAGATTAAATATTAAAGCCGGCACAACACATATTACAGATGATAAAAAGATATTAAAACAAAAAATTGAGCAGTTTTTAAACGATTATGATGTGCTATTATTTAGTGGTGCGGTAAGTAAAGGGAAGTTTGATTTTTTACCCGAAGTGTTAGATGAATTAGGCGTAGAAAAAAATTTTCACAAAGTAAAACAACGTCCTGGGAAACCATTTTGGTTCGGGCACACTGTACCTTTAGGTATGGGTCAACGGGATGAAAATAAGCCAAAAAAAACGATTGTTTTTGCTTTCCCGGGGAATCCGGTTTCCACTTTTGTGGGATGTGTAAAATATTTCTATCCTTGGTATAAAAAGTCAGTTGATATCGTTTATGAAAATCATCAAAAAGCAATTTTAGCAGAAGATTTTACCTTCAAACCTAACCTAACCTATTTTTTACAAGTACGATTAGAAAATAAAAAGGGATTACTTGTAGCAGTCCCGATAAAAGGGAATGGTTCAGGAGATTTAGCTAACTTAGCAAATGCAGATGCTTTTTTAGAATTGCCAAGTGATCAAACTGATTTCAAAACAGGAGAAGCGTTTCCGTTAATAACATATAGATAAAAGGTGTCATTCCTGCGCAGGCAGGAATCTTATCATACATTTATGTATTAGAATTAAAAAAAGATGATTAAAAATTCAGAAATTATAGCTTATGCGTTCTTAATAATTCTATGCTTTATTAGTTCTATTTTCTTATTTTTTACAACTAAGTCTTATTTTCTATTTTTAATTCCTATAATAGTATTTATTATAGTTTTTAATTTACTTAAGAAAAATAAAAAAACTTTAGAATTCGTAAAAAAGGATTTTGAAAAGTTAGGTTATGAACTTGTTTCTGAAAGACCATTAAAATCATCAGAATCTGAGATTGATATTAAACCGGCAATATTAATAAATGGAGTTCCTTTGAAAAATCATAAAAATCAATATAAGCGAATGTTTACTGCTAAAAGCACAAAAGGAAAAATGGTAGAGTTAAATGTGGTTATTACCGAAAAGAAGAATGGAAAAATAGCAATTGAGATTAAAAATGAAAAACAAATTCACACATATCAATAAAAAAAACCAACCAAAGATGGTGAATGTGGGAGGTAAAGAAGTGACAACACGCAAAGCCACGGCAAAAGCCATTATGTTTTTAGGAGAGGAAATTATTTCTCATTTTTCGGAGAATGAAATCCATACCAAGAAAGGTCCTGTTTTTCAAACAGCAATTATCGCAGGCATTCAAGCGGTTAAAAAAACATCTGAATTAATTCCAATGTGTCACCCGTTACAAATAAATGGTGTAGATATAGACATTTCAATTATTGATAAAGAACATATAGAAATAATATGTATAGTAGAAATTGATGGTAAAACAGGAGTCGAAATGGAAGCGTTGACGGGAGCATCTATTGCAGGTTTAACCATTTATGATATGTGCAAATCTATCTCGCAAAAAATGGTACTAAAAGAAGTAAAATTGATTGAAAAAACTGGAGGAAAATCTGATTTCTCAGTTAGTTAAAATCGGGCTGAAGTGTCAATTTGAAGAAAAAAAGAAAATGCAAAAAAGCCATCAGAAACATACCAAATTAATACGTCTAGAAAATGATATTTTCGCTCCAAACGAAATAGCCATTTTAGGCTCGAAATGCTCAATAATTGCCGATTTTGTTCAAAAAATGAGCAAAAAACTTCAAAAAAGAGCGAAAATCGCATATTTTGATGCATCTCATAATAATGAAATTGAAGCTCCAAATATTGATATTTTTACAACACATCATTCAGGGAATTTGAATGTGAATTTAGCTCATAACATAAATGAATATAATGAGCGAATTCGCTTTGCTATGTATGACCTACTTTTTATTAATGGTAATCACTATAAAGGTGGAAAACAAATCTTAATTTTAGATAACGAAAAAGAAGCGTCAGTTTTAAAACGGGTAGACCAATTAGATAGAATTCAGTTCGTAGTGAAATTAAATGAAGACTCGAAATATTTTGATTTTTTAGTTGAGAAATATCCTACCATCAAAAATTTGAAATGTTATGATATAAATGATATTGATGCTATATCAAAACACATAGATAATCTAATTCAGGAAAAAGTTGCACCTGTTCAAGGACTCGTATTAGCAGGAGGTAAAAGTTCAAGGATGGGCAAAGATAAAACTGAACTTAATTATCACGGGAAATCTCAATTAGCACATACTGTAAAATTATTAGAAGATAATTTATTAACCACTTTTGTTTCAGTGGCTACAGATCAACAATTAGAAAATTTTGAGATTATTCAAGATAAGTTCGTTGATCTAGGAAGCTTTGGGGCTATTTGTTCTGCTTTTCAACACAATCCGAATAAAGCATGGTTAGTTTTGGCAACCGATTTACCTTTTGTAAATGATAAACTCATCAAATTATTATTAAAACATAGAAACCCTCAAAAAGTAGCAACAGCCATTAAAGGAAGATCAAAACAATTCGTAGAACCTTTAATTACTATTTATGAACCTAAGGCCTATCCGGTTTTATTAAGTTATTTGGCACAAGGCTATTCTTGCCCAAGAAAAGTATTGATTAATTCAGATGTTGAAATAGTTGAAGTAGATGATAATTTGATTAGAAACATCAACACTCCTGAAGAATTTAGAGAAGCTCACAAAGAGATAAATGAATAAAACACTTCATATATTGAATGGAGATAGTACTGCACAGATTTTTTCTAAATCTACTATTCAAGGAGATATAATTGTTTGGAGGGAGATGTTGTGTGAAGGATCTTTACACAAAGATGTTGGTAGTGATGAGTTTTGGATAAAAAGGTATGCTTTTTTTGAAGAAAAGTTAGGTGTTCCTAGAATAGAATACTTCGATAAAACCATAAAAGAACTCATAAAGCTTGAAGACACTTCTAATTATAATGAAATCGTTTTATGGTTTGAATACGATTTGTTTTGTCAGGTAAATTTAATGGCTTTATGTGTTTATTTGTTAAAGCATTTTAGGAAAAATATTAACTATTATTTGGTGTGTACCGGTCTTGAAGAAGGAGGGCAGCACTTACAAACTCTTTCAGATTATGCTTCAAATGAATACCCAGCACTTTATAAAAATAAAATAAAGCTTACACGGAATAATTTATTATTTGCAGAACAATGTTGGGAACTATATGTTGAAAATAACTTGGAAAAACTAAAAGTATTCGATTTTAATAAGCAGGATAAATTTAAATATTTTCAAAATGCTATAAATCAACATTTACAACTGTTTCCAGATAAAAACGGATTGAATCAAATTGAAAATAAAATATTGGAACTTATCAATTCAGGTGTTTCAGATAAAAATTTAATTATTAAGGAGCTGTTGGGTTGGCAACAAAAAGAAACAGTCTATGGTTTTGGAGATTTACAATATATGTTATCCCTAAAAAAGCTACGTAATTATTATACAGTTAAAGACGAATTAATAACTTTGAACTTTAATGGTAAAGAATTGGTGAAATGAAGATTACTCCTAAACAACTCTATAAACGTCAAACTACACTTGCCGAAATTGGTGAAGCTGGTCAGCAAAGATTATTGCAGACCAAGGCTGTTATTATTGGATGTGGCGGATTAGGTAGTGTGGCAGCAGTCTATTTAGCCGCAAGTGGCATCGGTAACATGCATATGGTAGATTATGACGTAGTTGATGCTTCAAATTTACACAGACAGGTTTTTTATAAAACTGATGATATTGGTAAACCCAAAGCTGAAGTATTAGCAGATCATATTAAACAAATATCTCCTTTCGTAAAAGTTAGTTTTAGCACTACAGCAATTTCAAAAAACACTGTTTTTGATGAAATTAATGATTATGACTTTGTATTAGACTGTACAGATAGTTTACCGATAAAATATTTACTGAATGACGCTTGTGTTTTGAAAGACAAAGCTTTGATCTACGGTTCTCTCTATAAATATGATGGCTACGTTTCTAGTTTTAATATAAAAACTTCAAAAACAACTTATGGCTGTAATTTACGCGATGCTTTTCCAGAAATTTCAAAGGAAGCAATTCCGAATTGTTCTGAAGTAGGTACTTTGAACACCATTGTGGGTATCATCGGATTGATGCAAGCAAATGAAGTATTGAAGTTGGTTGCTAACATCGGTAAGCCTTTAACGAACCAATTATTAATATATAATAGCTTAGAAAATTCACAATTTAAAATGAAGCTGAAGAAGTCTTTTACAAAAGAGATGATTCAACAGATTTTTGAAGTAGAGAATTATGTTGATGCCAATTGTCTTGTTCAGGATGAAACATTACTGATTTCTGTGGAAGAACTTAAAACCCAATTGTCTCTTCAAGCGGAGTCGAGAAGTTTTCAAACAATATCCGTTATTGAAGACACACATGCACCCTTACCATTTGAAGTAGATGCTAAAATTCCGTTTTCAAAATTTGACGATATATCTAATCATATTGAGCAAAGTCAAAATATAGAAACGGATAATAATTTTGTCATTGTGTGTAATAGAGGAATATTAAGTTATACTGCTACACAACGATTAAAAGAAAAGTATCCAAAACTGAATATTCTAAGCCTTAAAGGGGGAATTACAAATTATTGATTTCACTACTTACGCTGAATAATGTCTCCCTGAGCGGAGTCGAAGGGTTGTTTCAGTAAAAAGCGGAATCTAAAATTAACTTATTAAGTATCAATTTTAAATGCAAGATCCATTACAATTTTATACAACTGAAAAACAATCTTTTGAAAAAGAACTAGCAATCTTAAAAAAGAAATTAGCAACTTCTAGTACTTTACGACTAATCGTTTTTTTAAGTATCGCTTTTGGGATATATTTCTTTTTTGGAGAAACTAAAATTATAGCCGTAATAACTGTAATTGGGATTGTCCTGTTTCTATATTTAATATCAAAACACACTGATCTACTATATAAAAAAGACCTTGCTAAAAGTTTAATCGAGATCAATACAACAGAAATTAATGTTTTGAATAGAGATTATGATGGGTTAGATGAAGGAAATGAATTTACTGAACCAACTCATTTTTATAGTTATGATATTGATCTGTTCGGAAGAGGTTCATTCTTTCAATATATTAATAGAACGGTGACTCATGAAGGTAAAATTGAGCTCGCTAAAAACTTAACAGAAAATGAAATTATAAATATCGAAAATAAACAGGAAGCCATTAAAGAGTTAGCGCAAACTCCGAAATGGAGACAACATTTTTCGGCGATAGCCAGCTTAGTAAAAGTGCAACATCCTGCACAGGTCATTGTTGATTGGATACATAATTACAAAACTGTTTTTCCTAAGTTTTTATCGTTTTTACCACTAATAGTCTCACTAGTTTCCTTACTATTGATTGTTCTAGCAGTTTTTAATTTAATAAGTGGACAATTTGTGGTTATTTGGTTCTTTATCGGATTAGGAATTTCAGGCAGATACCTTAAAAAAGTAAATAAGATCTATGAAGATGCAAGCAAGGCAAAAGATACTTTTAAGCAGTATCATAAATTGTTGCATGAAATAGAAACAAGCACTTTTACATCTCAAATTTTAAAGGAAAAACAGAAAGACATTCAAACGGAATCTCATAAAGCATCGTTGATATTTGCAAAATTTTCAAAAACCTTAGACGCATTAGATCAACGTAATAATTTGATTATTGCTATTCTTGGTAATGCTTTTTTATTGAGAGATGTACATGAAGCTTATAAAATTGAAATATGGATTGAAAAATATAGAAATAATATTGAAAATTGGTTTGAGGTCATTTCTTTTTTTGATGCACAAAATTCATTATCTAATGTAGCCTTTAATCATCCTAATTACGTTTTTCCTGAAATTAATACTAATAATAAAGCGGTAATCGAGGCTCAAAATTTAGGACACCCTTTATTGAAAGAAGCACAACGTATTGATAATAATTATACTATCAAAAATCAGCAATTTTTTATCATTACCGGAGCCAATATGGCAGGCAAAAGTACTTTTTTACGAACCGTTTCATTGTCTATTGTAATGGCAAACATAGGTCTACCGGTTTGTGCAGAATCATTTATATACAATCCTATAAAATTAATTACCAGTATGCGGACATCCGATTCATTAGCCGATGATGAGTCGTATTTCTTTTCAGAATTAAAAAGACTAAAATTTATTGTTGAAGAGATAGAATCAGAAAATTATTTTATTATTTTAGATGAAATCCTAAAAGGTACTAATAGTACAGATAAAGCTATTGGCTCTAAAAAATTCGTACAGAAATTAGTAGCCTCTAATTCAACAGGAATCATTGCAACGCACGATTTAAGTTTATGCGAAATTGAAAAAGAACTCTCAGAAATTGAAAACTATTATTTTGACGCCGAAATTATCAATGACGAATTGCATTTTGACTACAAATTAAAAGAAGGCATTTGCAAAAATATGAATGCATCTTTCCTGTTAAAAAAAATGGAGATAGTTTAAAACTCTTCCCATTGAAAAGGACTAGGAATGGAGGAATGGACTCTAATCAAAAGAAAACAACAAGACCTTTTCATTCTCCTTTAAAATCTCATCCAACTCATCTAGAAATTTGATAGAAACAGTTGGACAGCCCCAGCTCAAAGCCAATGGTTTTGGATATACTTCTTTATTAGGTACATGTTCCCAAGCATGGAGAACAACAACTCTTTTTCGCATATTCGTATTAGCGGCTTCCAATCCGTCAAGCCAATATTTGTAATTCTTACCCCATTTACTATAGGCTCTTTCTGAAACAACAGCCATACCTAAAGTTGTACAGTAACTATCTTTGGTATTACTAAATACAGTTGCTGAACCATTAGTGTTTTTGCTTTTACAACTTCCATGACAAACCAATCCTTTCTTAATTATCGTGCCTTTTTTTAAATCAACTACAAAAAATCTATTCAATCCGCTATGCAAAGAATAATCGATCATAAACGCAATATCACGATTGTACTGATGTTGTTTGGCAAACTTTTTTATATGCTCAATTTCTATAGTATATTCTTTTACTGGATTTGTTGAAGGAGTTTTATTTTCTTCACAAGAAAAATTTAAAGAGATTAACAGGAAGAAAAAGGTGTTCAAATTCATATGTTGTTTTAATACAAACTTAAACAGTTAAATATGCAACACTCAAAAAAGAATGTTAAAAAGTTATTTTAGGGGTGTTGAACTCAAGAATAACACTTAATTATAAAATTTGTAAAATAGGGAAGTGTATACAGTAACCTTATTTTTTCTCAATTTCAAAATAATAAATGGTTGTCTAAAAAGAGCACTATGTTGTCCGTTTGAGCGCAGTCGAAAACTATGTGGAGCCAATAACATGAACCTTTCCCGTATACACGAGACGCTCAAGAAGACAAATCAATTAAATTTTATCTTTTTAGATAACTTTTTTACTTCTTATTTTTATGGATGTGCGTTTACCCACACTTCCCCATCAACAAAATGTTCTTTTTTCCAAATAGGTACAGTTTCTTTTAAGGTGTCTATAGCGAACTGACAAGCTGCAAAGGCAGCTTTTCTATGTGGAGATGAAACAGCAATAATTACAGGAATATCACCAATTTGTAATTCTCCTTCAGCATGATGGATAGCGACCTTTAGTATGTCAAAATCCGCTAAGGCTATATTGGCAATTTTTTGCATTTCTTTAATTGCCATGGCTTGGTATGTAGAAAAATCAAGTAGGGTTACCGCTTTATCTTGTGTTTTATTTCGTACAGTGCCAACAAATAAGGCAATACCACCACAAGAAGGGCCTTGTACAAAATCATAACACTCTTGTAGGTTCAACTTATTAGCTGTTATTTTTATGAATGTGTTTTCTTGCATTCTTTTTAACTCTAAGTTTACAAAATTAGTAAATCAAAACATATCTTTGCTGACTTTATAATAAACATCATTAAAAATGATAAAGACATTTAGAGTTATTAGTTTTTTAGAAGGCATATCTTATCTTCTACTTCTTTTTGTTGCAGTTCCAATCAAATATTTTGGAGAAAATGAAGCATACGTAAAAATGTTAGGTATGCCACATGGTTTACTTTTTATAGGGTATATTATTTTGGCAATTATGCTTAAATATGAATTGGAATGGAAATCAAAAATTTTTTGGACAATTCTTGCAGCTTCTATAATCCCTTTTGGCACATTTTATATTGATAGAAAATATTTAAGATCCCATCCCTAACCCTTCCTACTTCGGCTTCGCTCAGTACAATCTGGGGAGGAGAGTTATATTCTTTCCTCTTTTGAGAAATGTTTAAAGAATAATGGGGATCATCCCCCACTAACAGGAGGAATGATTGCCACCACATCGTTACTTTTTAAAAGATAATCAGTATCAACATATTCCTCATTTACTGCAACCGAAAAATTACTGAAAGCATTTAATTTTTTATAATTCTCCAATAGGTGCTCTTTTAAATTATGAATTGTGGTGTTATCATCCGTTTTAAACTCTAAAGAATTCTTTCCGATAATATCTCTTGTGATGCCAAAAAATAAAATTTTAATATTCATATATACAAATATAAATATTAACTTTATAAGTCACTTAAAAAAGACATGTTAAGTAACAAAAGTTACAAGCTAGATAGGGTTTTTATGTAACTTTGAAATTCCAGCTAAAATTTTTAGTTAACCAAAATAAAACATACCAAAAACAAATGAAGTACGGCTTTATTATTGACAATCGAAAGTGTATTGGTTGTCATGCTTGTACAACTGCCTGTAAGTCAGAACATGATGTGGCTGTTGGCGTAAATAGAACTTACGTTAAACAAGTTGAGAAGGGAGAGTTCCCAGATACTCGTAGAATTTTTTCTGTAATGCGTTGTAACCATTGTACTGATGCTCCTTGTGTCGAGATCTGTCCGGTGGAAGCATTATTTATCCGTGAAGATGGCATTGTAGATTTCGATAACAACCGATGTATTGGTTGTAAATCATGTATGCAAGCATGTCCTTATGATGCATTATATATTGACCCTAACAATAATACTGCTGCGAAGTGTAATTATTGTGCACACAGAATTGATGTAGGTAGAGAACCGGCTTGTGTTACGGTTTGTCCAGAACATGCCATTATAGCTGGTGATATGGAAAATCCGGCTACTGAAATTTCTCAGTTATTAGCAAGACAACAAGTGAAGGTTCGTAAACCTGAAAAAGGTACGAATCCGAATTTATTCTATATAGATGGTGATGATGCTTCTTTGAATCCGGAGGCTACTGATAAATCCGGACCTGGTCTTTGGAACTCACAAGCACGTGGTGTAGGCCATTTTGCAAAAGCTGCAGAGAAAATGATGCACAGTAATGATGATGTTGACTTGTTACAAATGTCAATTAATAATGAAGTAGAAGCTGCATACCAAAAAACGGAATCTAAAAATCCTAATTATATAGACGTACTTAGCGGAAAGGCACGTAGAGTTTATGACACTCCTGACAAAGGAATCCTTTGGGGATGGGAAGTTTCGGCCTATGTAATGACCAAAGCAATTGCTGCTGGGGCATTTTTAATTCCATTTATTGCAATGTTATTAGGATATGAAATTTCAGATACTACCAAATTATGGTCTGCAGGAATTTCATTAGTATTTTTATCTTTAACGGGATTATTCTTAGTAATGGATTTAGACAGGCCTGATAGATTCTTAAACGTTTTATTACGTCCACAATGGAAATCATGGTTGGTTAAAGGAGGATATATAATTACAATTTTTGGATTATTGGCAACCGTTTGGGGAGCAGCAACTTATTTTGAATTGTTCCAAAACTTTGCAATTGGAGAAACTATTTTATTATGGATCACTGCATTTTTCGCAGTAATGCTGGCAATTTATACGGCTTTCTTATTTGCACAAGCAAAAGGACGTGATTTTTGGCAAAGTCCATCTTTAGCGTTACATATGTTGGTGCATAGTGTTATGGCAGGAGCTGCAATTTTTGCTTTAGTATTATTAGTTACAGGTAATGAAAATTGGATGTCTATTTTAGGAATGACAATGATAATTGCAGTGTCAGTAAATTTATTTACTATGATTACTGAATTAACAATGACACATCCTAGTACCTCTG
>Ga0209633_10004183_pt1 | contig 13053 bp, 11 predicted proteins | sample Cruoilmetagenom1_FD_187290 | JGI IMG/M metagenome (GOLD analysis project Ga0209633, IMG submission 187290) | Oil polluted marine microbial communities from Coal Oil Point, Santa Barbara, California, USA - Sample 1 (SPAdes) (version 2) | ecosystem: Environmental > Aquatic > Marine > Oil seeps ... | reverse complement strand
CTTCCTGCTCATGTTCGTAGGTTGGGAAGGTGTAGGGCTCGCCTCTTATCTACTCATCGGTTTCTGGTTCAGCGACACGGAAAAAGCCTATGCCGGCAGAAAGGCTTTCATAGTAAACAGGATCGGTGATTTCGGCTTTATTCTCGGCATATTCCTCATATTCTTCCTGTTCGGCTCGGTCAATTATCAGGACGTATTCGCAAAAGCCCTCGACCCTTCGTTTATGACCGGAGTGTCCGGAGTTGCAATAACTACAGTCGCATTACTTCTCTTTATAGGAGCCGTCGGTAAGTCAGCTCAGTTCCCGCTCTACGTCTGGCTCCCTGACGCTATGGCTGGCCCGACTCCGGTAAGCGCGCTCATACACGCGGCCACCATGGTCACCGCGGGCGCATACATGATGTCACGCTGTAATGTGTTCTATTCTCAGTCCCCTACTGCCCAGATGATAGTCGTATCCATTGCGGCTTTTACCGCTATCCTAGCCGCCAGTATTGCGATTACCCAGAATGATATAAAGAAAGTCCTGGCCTATTCCACAGTCAGCCAGCTCGGCTATATGTTTATGGCAATAGGGGTCGGAGCCTACACTGCAGGTCTTTTCCACCTGGTAACGCACGCATTCTTTAAAGCACTATTGTTCTTAGGCTCAGGAAGCGTAATCCACGCAATGAGCGGCGAGCAGGATATTAGGAATATGGGCGGGCTCAGAAAATTTATTCCCATCACAGCCATCACATTTTTAATCGGTACTCTGGCTATTGCAGGCGTACCTTTCCTATCGGGATTCTTCAGTAAGGACGAGATACTGGCTTCCCTTTATCACGGCGGATACACAATCCATTGGATCATAGCACTGATCACAGTTGTCCTTACTGCGCTTTATATGATCAGGCTCTACGTTCTCACCTTCGAGGGTAAGTCCAGGATCACAAACGCTGTTAAAAATCATATACACGAATCCCCTGCCACGATGACTATCCCGCTGATAATTCTGGCCGTGCTCTCCATTTTCGGGGGCTATATCGGCGTGCCTGAGTTTATGGGCGAGGTCGTAGGGATCCACGATTCGAACTTATTTGAGAAATTCATATCCACCTCGATTTTACTAGACGGTACCAGGCACATCGGTCATCACCTATTCGGTCACTGGACCCTGGTTATCTTTTCCATCGCTGCCGCTTTACTCGGAATCCTGATCGCATTGTACCTCTATCTCATTAAGCCTTCTTCGGCTGATAAAATCGCCGAGAACGAGGTGATTAAGCCTCTTTATGAAGGCTCTCTAAATAAATGGTATGTGGATGAGCTCTACGATTACATAATCGTACAACCGTTCTCTTACATAGCAGAGCAGGCCTCTAAATTCGACCAAAAATTTATTGACGGTGCTGTAAACGGGGTTGCTTACATAGTAAAGGAAACTGCGCTTACTCTTCAGGCTGCTCAGTCGGGCGCCTTAAGAAGCTACGCTTCTCTCATGGCCATCGGAGCCGCTATAATTTTAATATTTGTCTTGCTATGGCAGTTTTAGCAGGTCCTATCTAGGTAAACTCACCTAAACCTCACACTACATAAATCGATCCGGTTATTTATAGCTGGAAGAAATATTTTTTAGGTTGCTAGGGTTATTAGAAAAAGGGCAATAAAAAAGGCGGCAAGTTGTTAAAATTGCCGCCTTTTATCTTTTCAACTTTAACTCTTATACGTCAAAGTAAAGCATAAACTCGTAAGGCACTGGCCTTAGTTTAATTGGGTTTACTTCGTTTTCCATTTTATAATCTATCCATGTCTCGACCACGTCTTCTGTGAACACATCACCCTTGAGTAGGAATTCGTGATCAGCCTCTAACGCTTTGAGAGCGTCTTCAAGTGAGCCCGGGACTGATGGAATGTCTGCAAGCTCCTCCGGTCCCAATGAATAGATGTCCTTGTCCAGCGGATCACCCGGATCGAGCTTCTTCTCTATCCCATCGAGACCCGCCATCAGCATAGCAGAGAAAGTCAGGTATCCGTTGCTTGCAGGATCTGGGAAGCGGCACTCGAGCCTCTTTGCTTTAGGGCTTGGCGAATACATCGGTATTCTAACCGCAGCGCTTCTGTTCCTTGCCGAATAAGCCAGATTGACCGGCGCTTCAAAGCCCGGAACAAGCCTTCTGTATGAGTTGGTAATGGGGTTACTGAATGCGCAAATTGTCGGTGCATGCTTCAATATACCGCCAATATAGTGCATAGCCATATCGCTCATTCCTGCGTAACCGTTTCCTGCGAATAGGGGTTTATTTTTCTTCCATATCGACTGGTGTACGTGCATTCCCGAGCCGTTGTCTTCAAAAAGAGGTTTAGGCATAAATGTTACTGTTTTACCGTAGCTTTTCGCCACATTTTTGATAACGTACTTGTACCACATCATCTGATCGCCCATCTGAATCAACGGTGCAAACCTCATATCTATTTCAGCCTGTCCGGCCGTAGCTACCTCGTGGTGGTGAGCCTCTATCAATATCCCAAGTTTCTCAAGAACTACAACCATTTCAGAGCGCATGTCCTGGTAAGAATCCGTAGGCGGTGTAGGGAAGTACCCTTCCTTATGTCTGGGCTTATAACCAAGGTTCGGGCCTTCGTCCGCTCCTGAATTCCAGATACCTTCTACGGAGTCTATGAAATAATAGCCTGAATTAGCTGTCTGATCGTATCTAACGTCATCTAATATAAAGAACTCAAGCTCAGGGCCGAAATACGCTGTATCTCCGACGCCGCTGCTCTTAAGGTATGCGTTGGCTTTGTTGGCAATATTACGCGGGTCTCTCGAGTAGGGCTCGCGTGTAATAGGATCTACAATAGCGCAAATGATCGCAATTGTAGGAATAGTTAAAAACGGATCGATCCTGGCTGTTACTGCTTCGGGAATCATAAGCATATCACTTGCGTGAATCGACTGCCATCCCCTAATGCTTGAACCGTCAAAACCCAGACCTTCTTCGAATGTCGAGGCATCAAATTCTCTTGCTGGGATGCTAAAATGCTGCCAGGTTCCAATAAAATCAAGGAACCTTAAATCGACAAATTCGATATTATTATCCTTAATCATTTTCAATACATCGGCTGGTTTCTTTGGAAACATACTCGTACTTCCTCCTTTGCTGTTTTTCTTTCTTGTTGTGGGCATAATGCTTTGCTCCTTAGTATATATTATTCTTGTGTGTGGATTTCCCAATATAGCGACAACCTTATACCCCTATAAGGCGTCGTCACCCCTTTCACCAGTTCTAATTCTGACTACTTCTTCCATAGGCAGGATAAATATCTTACCGTCCCCTATCTTACCTGTTTTGGCACTGTCTATAATGGAGTCTATTACTTTTGACACCATATCGTCCGATACCACAATCTCAAGCTTTATTTTGGGAAGGAAATCAATAACATATTCAGCCCCTCTATATAGTTCGGTATGACCCTTTTGTCTGCCGAATCCCTTAACCTCAGATACTGTAAGACCCTGAATCCCTATTTCTTTTAAGGATTCTTTTACATCGTCAAGCTTAAACGGTTTGATAATAGCTTCTACTTTTTTCATAGGAAATTCCTCCTTCCCATCTAGTTAATGCAAAGAACATACCACTTATCAAAACGCATTTCAATCAATGAAATAGGCCTCTTCTGAAATGTTAATAAAAAAATGTGCCTCACATTTAAGCACGAAGTTTTAAAAATTAGACATTTGATACGAGATTTTATATGAATTCTTAATTCTACCGTCTTACCAAAAACTCTACAGTAGTCTTAACTCTTTTATGGTCTCAGAATCACCCTTAAACACAATCGATATTTTCGTTAAGCCAAATTTGTGAAAATACAGCTTGCCTTACAAAATGTGAATTTAAAGTCGCATGTTGACATTTTTCGTCACTATTGCGCACTGGATACTCACTCGTCTAAGTAAGGTTTTATAGTAATATAGGGGTTTTATGGTTATTTCCCAGACTAATTTGTGTATGGCACGCTACTTGCAAAATTCTTTACATATATGAAAATGCAGATAGCTAAGCTTCTGGTTAAAGAAGATATTCTGAGCCTAGAGCAGATAAAAGAGGCAATTGAGAGAAAATACAATTCCGATATGGAGCTTAGTGAGGCTTTAATTGAACTAGGCTACATAACTGAACCTGAGCTAATGGATTTTCTCGGTAAATCTTACGGAGTACCTGTAATAAGTATAGAAGACCACTCTGTAGATCAAGAGGTTTTGGAGCTTATACCAAGTGAAATCGCAATTGAGAACCGTCTTATACCACTAAGCATCACGGGCTCTGCATTAACAGTCGCCATGTCAGACCCTTCAAATTTAATACTGGTAGATAAACTAAACTTTTTAACGGGTAAGAATATTATTCCCGTAGTTGTATCAGAACGCTCTATAATCGATATGTTAACGCAGTACTATGGGTACAGTAAAAACCAAACGGATTTTTCTGAATTATCACTCAAACCTACCGGATATGACGATATAGATGAGTTGGTAAGAGAGCTGGAAGTATATAAGAACGGTGATACTTCTGAAGTTGATAAAGGCTCAAACACAGAAGTTGAAGATCATACTCAATCTACGTTAACACAAGAGTCTCTTCATGCGGAGCAGGTTGAATCTGAAAACGATATTCCCCTCGTTAGCGATGCAAATGAAGAGCATATAGATGAATCTGAAACTGATGTAATACACCACGTCGGTAACGATCACGGCATTTTTGAAGATTCGGAGACTCAGGACGAGGACCAAGTCTCTAATGAAAGTGGAGACGTTTTTAGTCAAAATTTATTTATTAATGCTCCCGATAATAAAGACTTTGCTGAAGTGTCTGAGGATCAGATTCAAAATGGCGGGGATACTTTGGAAGAAACTAATAAAGCAATTGAAGAACCGGTCGAGCTTACATCGTCTTCCCAGGGCTTAAACTCCATTGATGAGCCTTTTGCGGCACGTGTAGAACCGGAATTTGAAACACAGCAACAAGCCTCTACCTTAGACGCAGTAGATACGAATTATCCGTCAAGTGAGACCACTCCAAATGACATTAATTCAAATGGAATCAATAAAAATGTTTTAGTTATAGATAACAGTCGTACGGTTCAAAAATTAATAACCCTTGCGTTAAACCGCCAAGGGTATTCCGTGAGCGCTGTATCTGATGGTATGGAAGCCCTCTCGTGTTTAAATGATGTTAAGCCGGGTTTGATTTTTATAGAAATAAATTTACCGCACATGGATGGTTACCAGGTTTGCAAGATTATTAAAAGTCACGGGCTCATGAAACAAGTGCCCATTATCATGCTGTCTGCTAAGGATGGACTGGTCGATAAAGTACGCTCAAAAATGGCGGGTGCAAACGGAAATATCTCTAAACCGTTTGCGGCAAGTGAGCTTGTAGAGGCAGCTCAAAGATTCACGAGCTCAAATGCAACAGGGCTTATCTCAGGACAAAGTTAGATGTGCTTAGTGATAAATCGATGAAAAGAAATATTATAGCTCTAAACCGAGATAATGAAGAGACCGTAAACCAGGCCAATGACAAATTGGGCAAAGTCAGCTCTATTGTAAGCGACGAAGTTCTGGAAAATAACCTCGTACGATTGTTATCAGAATTTGATCAGCATCTTCTCTCTCTGAATAAAAAAGTGGAGAAGGAGCCCTACGCGGCTATATCCATTCTGCTTATCATGTTAAACGAATGTGCTGAATTTACTGAGATGGTGATGAAAGTCGAGACTGAGACTGAGTTTCTGGCAAATCTGGCAAATATCGCTTCAGACAAATACTCACATCTTCGGCTTCTTCATGTCAGACAAAATCGCATCTCAGACGCAACGGCACGGAACCTATATAAAGGATGGACAGGCGAGAAGGCTGAAAGGCACCTTGTGTTCAAAGAAATAAGCTCGGGGATGGCTCAAATCCTGATGTCATATCTTTCCTTTTTCTCTTCGAGCTTCAACGATTCGAATACTTCACTTCAGTGGGACGATATTTGTGAAGTATTCGCAGATGATCTAGATCAATCCTTGCAAAGCTTATCCTACTAGTTTTGAACCATTCGAATTCTATTCCTCTCTAATCATAAGTAGCTATTTCTTGAGCACTCCGGACTTTTAGGATTTTCTTTATCCTAATATCAAATTGAATTTAAGGATATTATGTGTTCGGAGAATTTGCTTACTATCTAAAGTTAAGGGTAAAGCGAAATCTGGTATTCTTGACGTAATAGTAAATATAAGAGAGTCTGGTTTAGATCCATAAAATAATATGTCTGCTAATATACGCAACAAAGTATTAATTATATTTGCCCACCCGGCCCTGTACAAATCCAGAATAAATATGGAGCTTGTAAAAGAAGTGGAGGGTCTGGACGGTGTTACTTTCCGGGACCTATATGATGAATACCCTGACTTCCTTATAGATGTTAAAAAGGAGCAGGAGAGCCTGCGTGAAAACGATCTATTAGTATTGCTGCACCCGTTCTATTGGTACGGGTGCCCCGCAATAGTAAAGGAATGGGTGGACCTGGTTTTGGAATACGGGTTTGCCTATGGTCGGGGGGGTGACGCGCTAATAGGTAAGAAGATTATGTCTGCGATTGCCACTGGCGGCACTGAAGATGACTACAAGAGGGACGGGATGCATTATTATTCCGTCAGGGAGTTTCTAAACCCCTTTGAGCGGACGGCCACATTTTGCGGTATGCAATACCTGCCGCCATTCGTAGTACACGGGGCCATTAATATGAAAATGGAGGATATTGCTGTTTATAAAAGCCTTTTCGGACAAATCATTAAAGCACTTAGAGACGGGGAGATGGACTTAGCTGAGCTTCAGGGATTTAAATATATTAACGATTATTTTCTGGAAAAATATAAGTCTTGGAGTATATAAATCTTAGAGCGTCTTAATCATGGAATACGATAGCTTCTTATTTCAGGCATTTATATATTTAGTCGCGGCAATAGTCTCCGTACCGATCGCCAAACGTCTGGGGCTGGGGTCTGTGCTCGGTTACCTGATTGCGGGCGTTATAATCGGCCCCTACGTACTCAGGCTCATAGCCTCAGTCGGGGACGTAATGCATTTTGCCGAGTTCGGTGTGGTACTGATGCTTTTTCTAATTGGACTTGAGCTGCAGCCCTCACGGTTATGGAAACTAAAGGGGCCGATAATTGGACTCGGCGGTCTTCAGGTGTTTACAAGCGCGGTTGTGATAGGCGCAATAGCTTATACGATTGGTTTCGGTTGGCGTATATCTCTTACGATAGGATTAATTTTGGCTTTGTCCTCAACCGCCATTGTTCTTCAAACACTAAGCGAGAAAGGACTTATGAATTCCGAAGGGGGCCGCTCCAGCTTCTCGGTCCTACTATTTCAAGATATTGCCGTAATTCCTATGCTTGCTTTAATCCCGCTTCTCGCAATGTCCGGCGCCGGGTTTAGCGGTTTAGAAATGGAGGCCGGTCACGCCGATTCGGCGGTAGAAGCTCTGCCCGGATGGCAGCAGGCGCTGATAGTTACAGCGCTTATAGTGACTATAATAATAGCCGGTAGGTTCCTGGCCCGTTACGCTTTCCGTTTCATTGCCGAGACCAGGCTAAGGGAAATGTTTACGGCGTTTGCACTCTTTTTAGTAATTGGGATTGCGCTTTCAATGCAGCTCGTCGGGCTGTCTCCGGCCTTGGGCACTTTTTTGGCCGGCGTAGTGCTTGCAGAAAGCGAATACCGCCACGAGCTCGAGTCCGACATCGAGCCTTTCAAAGGGCTTTTACTGGGCCTCTTTTTCATATCTGTCGGTGCGAGTATTGATTTTAATCTTTTTATGCAAGAGCCCTATCTTATCTTAGGCCTCGTCTTAGTACTCGTATCTATAAAACTCGTAATCTTGTTTATACTGGGCGTAGTCTTCAAAATGAATATGAGCCAGAATTTCCTTTATTCCTTTTCACTCGCACAGGGGGGTGAGTTCGGGTTCGTGCTATTTTCGTTTGCGACTCAGAATAATGTAATTCCCGCTGAGATCTCCGGCACGCTCATACTTGTGATTGCGCTATCCATGATGATGACACCGATAATGATGATAATTAACGAATTGCTCATACAGCCTCACTTTAAAAGCTTTGGCGAGAAGCGGGATCCTGACGAAATAGACGAAAAAAATCCGGTTATCATAGCCGGATTCGGCAGGTTTGGTCAGATAGTAGGCAGGCTGTTGCATGCAAATAATATCGGCACGACGGTGCTGGATTATAAACCCAGCCAGATAGATATGGTAAGGCGCTTTGGCTATAAGGTTTTTTACGGCGACGCCTCCAGATTAGAGCTTCTCGAATCCGCTGGAGCAGCTGAGGCAAAGCTGTTTATATTAGCGGTTGATGATAAGGATAAAGCCATAGAGATTGCAAAGACCCTGAAAAAGCATTTCCCTGGTTTACAGATTATTGCCCGCTCTTTTGACAGGAGGCATACATACGATTTAATGGCTGCCGGCGTCGAGGTTATAGAGCGTGAGACCTTCGCATCAGCCATTGAGCTTGGTGAGAGCGCTCTCAAAATGCTCGGGTTTCACGGATATCAGGCGCACCGCGCGGCGATCACTTTCAAGCATCACGATGAAAAGCATCTTATGGAGCTGTATGAAGTGCTGGAATCAGAGGATGAGAATACCTTTATTGAAATGACTAAGGAGAAAAACCAGGACTTGATAGATCTTTTGAAGTCTGATCAGAAGGATATTGAAGAAGAGGCCGACCACGCTTGGGAGCGTCCAAGTGAATTCAAAAAGTAAGCTATAGACTGTGTTTTAAGTCTGTGGATAATATATTAGAACTATAGTTTCTGATTAATAAAAGATCAGATAAGGGGGGGTTCTTCAATGCCTGAAGATAAAAATGTTTTTGGAGAAGAGATTGAGACCTGCTCTACAAATCCGATGACCGGATTTTTCAGGGACGGATGCTGCCGCACGGATGCTCAGGATTTGGGGATGCATGTGGTCTGTACCGAGGTGACTGAAGAGTTCTTAGAGTATTCAAAAGCAACGGGTAATGACCTGAGCACGCCAAAACCGGAATTCGATTTTCCCGGACTAAAGCCCGGTGACAGATGGTGTGTGTGCGCGCTCAGATGGAAAGAGGCAATGGATAATGGAGTTGCCCCGCCGGTCGTTCTTACCTCGACCCATGAAGCCGTTCTTGAGCTCATCTCCATTGAGGATTTAAAAAGACATTCGCTTGATTTGTCATGAAGTAGGCTTGTTCATACTGTAGATTGATCAAAACTGTGTGACATAATTTTCTGTGTGAATATATAGTGAGCGATCATACCGATTTAAATTTGGCGGAAAAAATAGACGATATATTTGAGAATATCGTCGAACCCGTGTTCGGAGAATTCATAAAGGTCTATGAGGATGCTCCCGGTTACGAGGTCAAGCTTGTTCCGGACGGACCTTTGATAATGGGTATTGATAGATACGGTTCTATTATGTTTAAACACCCAAACGGTCTTGAGATGATTGTCTGTGTTTACTGGGTGTCGGGCTCGGAGAGATTAATCGCCGAAAATATCAGGATGGTAACTCTCAATAAAACTTTTGATATTTTCTCCGTCACCCGTGAGGAGCTTGCCGAGCAGATTGGTTTTCTTGCCGGCCTTAAGCTCTGATCTCGAACATTCATTAACTCCGTTAGTTTTACCTCTCCGTCACGATACAAGCATGACCCTTACGTCCATCACGTTCGTATGTGTGGGGCCTGTAATCAGAAGATCTCCAAGCGGCTTAAAAAAATTGTAAGAATCGTTATCACACAGATAAGCGTAAGGGTCAAGTCCCAGATCATGTGCCCTTGAAACTGTATCTCCGTCGGCAATTGCTCCTGCTGCGTCTGTGGGACCATCGGTACCGTCAGTTCCGCCGCTTAGGATAACGACATTTTTTAGACCTTCGATGTGGATTGCCGCCGCCAGAACAAACTCCTGGTTCCTTCCGCCTTGTCCCGTGCCTTCTATCGTCACTGTCGTCTCACCGCCCGATATAATGCAGGCAGGCTTCTCTGCGGGGTTGCCCGAGGAGATTATTTCCTCGGCGATCGCCGTATGCACCTTGGCCACTTCTTCTGTTTCGCCGTGGATGAAAGTAGACAGGATCAGGCTGTTATACCCAAGCTCTAGAGCTTTTTTATTTGCAGCTCTGACCGCCCCAATATTGCTTCCGATAATAACATTTTGAGTGCGCTCAAATGCCGGGTCATCAGGCTTTGGTGTTTCCTCGTGACCCCCGGCGCAGCCTTTCTCAATGTAATCTATCACAGCTCCGTGAGCTTCTTGCTTAAGACCGTATTTATTTACTATATCGAGGCAGTCGTGAAAAGAGTGCGTGTCGGGCACAGTCGGGCCTGAAGCGATTACGTCCAGGTTGTCTCCGATAACATCGGATAAGATAAGGGATATTACCGTCGAGGGGTAAGCAAGTTTTGCCAGACGGCCGCCTTTGACGCCGGATATCTGTTTTCTGAGTGCGTTTATCTCATGAATTGTAGCGCCGCAGTTAAGGAGCGCTGAGGTAAGCTCCTGTTTGTCTTGGAGCGTAATATCCGCCGCCGGGAGCGGCAGTAGCGCAGACCCTCCGCCCGATATCAGGCAGATCACAAGGTCTTCGCTTCCGGATTTATTAAGGAGCTCCACAATCTCTTGGGTTCCCCTGAGGCCTTTTTCATCAGGTATCGGATGGCCGGCTTCGTTTACCTTGATGATTTTTAACGGTACAGAGTGTCCATATTTTACATTCACCACGCCAGTTGTTATTCGCCCGCCCAATATATCCTCTATCGCGCTTGCCATGGATGCCGCCGCCTTGCCCATACCGATTACATAAATATTTTTGTAATCCTTTAGACTATAAGTACGGCCTTCGAGCGTTAAGATATTGCCCTCCCGTTTCAGCTTTTTCTTTACCGCGTTTACGGGGTCCACTGCTTTTAGACCTGCCTTAAATATCGTGACTGCATCACTTCTCAATTTATCCGTATTCATGCCTCCAAATTATAACGAGGGTATTTGTACGTAACAAGGAGGGCTGGCATACTTGCTATACTTTAAAATTGCCGCTTTGTAATCAATAAGAGGCCACAGTATATGAATAAATTAGCTCAAGTAGCGGTATTAGTGATAATTGTCTCTTCGGGATTGCTATTGAACCCCGTCCGGAGTGAGGACAATACTGTACTCAGCTGTCCGGAGAAGTGTGAGGAGAGTCGGGATAATTGTGAGTTCTCATGCTCACAGCTAGTCGGAGGAGGGGCCAAGGCTGAAAAACGACGGGAGTGTAACAGGAGCTGCGGTAAAGAGCTTGAGGGCTGTAATGTGAGATGTATAAATCCCACGCCGCGCCCCACTCTAAAGCCCGAGGCATATCACGACAGAGCCTGCACTAATGCATGTGATTTGAAGCTTGTTGACTGTAATGAAGTTTGCACTAAATTTACAGGAGGCGGGGCCAAGAGTGAGAAAAAAATCGCATGCCGAAGCGAGTGTGCCGAGAGCTCAGAGTACTGCAATAAGAGATGCGCCGACCCGTATCTGCCAAAAAGATTAGACTATCCTACAAAACCTGAATTGAGCTGCAGTGAGGATTGTGATTACAAACTCCAGGACTGCGAAGCGGGCTGCAGTGTATATATCGGAGGAGGCGCCAAATCCGGTAAAAGGGCCAGGTGCGTCTCTCAGTGTAAAACCGGTTATGAAACCTGCTCGGGTTCATGCTCAGAGTAAACTTCAGGCCTTATCTATAACCTGATCAAAAGTGTTTTTAAGATGGTCCAGCAGCTCTTGCCTTGGCGAGTCCGCTTTTAATAGATCACCGTACTTTAATATAAGTCCCTGCCAATCCTCGGTATGCCAGTATGCCTTATCGATGAGTTTGATAGTGCTTATGTCATCGAGCTCCGGGTAAATGAGTATATAAAAGTAGGGCTCCTCGATTGTGGTGTCTCCGGTAAGAAATCCGGAGGTTATCAGTAAGTCGGGCCGCGCATAGCATGCACATGCAATGTCCATATGGTGCGGCCAGAGCTGAACGGGGCTTGTCTCCTGAGTCAGCGTCCCCTTAAATTCTTTTAGGACCATGTCGAATATGGAATAGTATCTAAATATGTCGGAGGCAAATTGGAAATTGTAGTCCCTCTCAGCCTCATCTTTAAATTTTGCTGTATCGATGCCCGGATTAATTCCGAGCTTCCCAAGCTCAGATAGAATATTCTGAGAGAATATAGCGAGTGTTTGCCCCTCTATCGGCATCTGCCAGGTATAACCTTTGCTTGTTGTGATCGCTACCGAGTGCGAGACTAAGTCCAGAAGTATTTCAAACGTATGGCCGTCTCCAATTGGAATTGGAGTAGTACGGAACCCAAGGGGCCCGGTCCTGAGACTGATATGCCAGAAGTCCTTTTGCGGCGGGGTCATTGAGCCCCTGATTGTGCCTATCAGTCTTGCGTATCCGTGTACCGTATCTAACGTTTGAATACTGTCATTGTAATTAATCTCCGGATACTCTGTTTTGTCAGCCATATTTCCTCCTGAATAATTGATGACCCAATTTTAAAATTTATACACCTAAATTAAATCCGGGTCGGACATAATCTCTACCATTGAGAATCCTTTATACTTAAGGCACTTTTTAAGCGCTCCCCTGAGCTCCGATTTTTTAGTTACCCTTACTCCAAGCCCTCCGCAAGAGTTCACATAGTCGGCAAAGTTAGGGTTATGTAGAGAAGTCTGCCATACCTCCCAGTTCCCTGCCCGCTGCTCTTTTGAAATCTTTCCAAGCTCCTTATTGTGTAAAAGGACGTGTGTGATGTTCATACCGTACTTAACTGCGGTTGTAACATCTGCCAGGTACTGTCCCAGCCCCCCGTCTCCTGAGACTGAGATAACCTTACGTCCTTTGAATCTAGGGTCATCTTCCTGAGTAGCGGTCCAGGCCCCGATTGCGGCAGGCAGCGAAAACCCTATAGAACCCA
>Ga0209633_10004182_pt1 | contig 13053 bp, 13 predicted proteins | sample Cruoilmetagenom1_FD_187290 | JGI IMG/M metagenome (GOLD analysis project Ga0209633, IMG submission 187290) | Oil polluted marine microbial communities from Coal Oil Point, Santa Barbara, California, USA - Sample 1 (SPAdes) (version 2) | ecosystem: Environmental > Aquatic > Marine > Oil seeps ... | reverse complement strand
GTTGATGCCCATCAGGCGCGCGGTCTGCAGGTTCTCGGCGGTCGCCCGCATGCCCATGCCCAGCTTTGTACGCTTCACCAACAAGACCAGGCCGACCATGAGCACGATGGTGGTGCCGACAATGAGTATGTCGACAACGCTGGTCGTGGCGGGCCCAACCTGGACGCGGGTGCGCATATACTCGGGGAAATGGAAATTGCGCGGCTGCGCCGTAAGCAGCAGAACGGACAGGTTTTGGATCACGACCGAAACCGCTAGGGAGGCGATGAAGCCGGTCACCTGCGGCGCCCCGCGCATGGGCCGGAAGGCCAGCGTCTCGATGGTCATCCCGGCAAGCGCCCCGATGGCCAGGACACATAGCGCAATCACCGGCCACGGCAGACCGGAGAAAAGCGCCAGCGCGAGCGTCGAAAAGGCGCCCAGCATGACCACATCGCCATGGGCGAAGTTGATCAGGCGCACGATCCCATAGATCATCGAAAAGCCGATGGCGATCAGGGCGTACATACTGCCCAGGGTCAGGCCATTGATGATCTGTTGCACAAGATACGCGCTCACCCGACGCCTCCCAGGTAGCTACGGTGCACCGCTTCGCTGGCCGCCAACTCGGCGCCGCTGCCGCTGAGCGCGATCCGCCCCGTCTCCAGCACATAAGCTCGGTGCGCCAGGTCGAGGGCGGCCCGCGCGTTCTGCTCGACCAGCAGCAGGGTGGTGCCGTCGCGGTTTAGCTCCAGCAGGATGTCGAAGATGTGGTCGGCCATTTGCGGGGCCAGACCCAGTGATGGCTCGTCGAGCAAGAGCAGCCGCGGCCGCGCCATCAAGGCGCGCCCGATGGCCAACATCATTTGCTCGCCGCCCGACAGGTGACCGGCGCCCAAATCGCCGCGCTCGGCGAGGATGGGAAAGAGCGTCATGATTCGCGCCAAATCTTCGCGTACCGCTGTAGCATCTGTCCGCAAGTATGCGCCGATCAACAGATTTTCCCGTACGGTCAGCGACGAAAAGACTTGCCGCCCCTCTGGGCAATGGACGATGCCGAGACGAACGATCATCTCCGGCGTGGCGGCCGAAAGATCGTGCGTGCCGCCGGCGTCCCCAGCATGGAAACGGATGCTCCCGCGCTGCGGTCGCAGCAGGCCCGAGAGTGTCATCAGCATGGTCGTCTTGCCGGCCCCGTTGGCGCCGATCAAGGCAACGATTTCGCCGCGCCCGACGCGCAGGTCCAGACCCTTGAGCACCTCGGTCTGACCGCGCCTCACGTGCAGGTCGGCGACTTCAAGCATGGGCACGCTCCCGCCGGCGGCCGAGGTACGCCTCGATCACTGCGGGGTCCTTTTGCACCTCCTCCGGCGACCCGACGGCTAGCACTTCGCCACGATTGATCACTTGAATGCGCCGGCACAGGCCCATGACCACGCGCATGTCATGCTCAACCAATATGATGGTCAGGCCGAACCTCTCGCGGGCCTCGGCGATCATTCGCACCAGCTCGGCAGACTCGCGCGGATTCATGCCGGCCGCCGGCTCATCAAGCAACAGCAGCTTCGGTTCCGTGGCCAGCGCCCGGGCAATCTCGACCCGCCTCTGGTCGCCGTAGGGGAGGTCCTCGGCCAGCACGTCCGCCAGGTCCGCCAGGCCGAGGGCGCCGAGTAGCGCTCGCGCCTTGGCGGCGATCTCCCGCTCGGCGCGCCGTTGCCGCGGCAGCCCCAGGATGGTGGGAACAAGTCCGGCACCGTGCCGAAGGTGCAGGGCCGCCATGACGTTCTCACGCACGGTCAGGTCGCGAAACAGGCGGATGTTTTGAAAGGTCCGGGCGATCCCTAGCGCCGCGAAGCGGTGCGCCGGCAAACCTGTGATCTCGCGCCCGGCGAAGCGGATGCGCCCGCCGCTGGGCCGCAGCACGCCGGTAAGCAGGTTGAAGGCGGTCGTCTTACCAGCCCCATTCGGTCCGATCAGACCGAGTAGCTCGCCGGCCTCGATGCGCAGGTGATAGCCCGACAAAGCTTCGACACCGCCGAAGCTCTTGCGCAAGTCGTCGACCTCAAGCAGCGGCGCTTCCGCTGCCGCGGCGTTGGCGCCCGGCATGGTTGCTAGCTCTCCTTCGAAACCTCGACGGCGAGATGCACGACCGCATGGGAAAGCATATGCGACAGGCGCGCGGCCCATTTCTCTTGCCCCGCCTCGCTTTCGATTTCGTCGTGGCGCACCTCGATCTCCACATGCAGGACGCCGCGCTTTTCGCCGTGCACGGGAATCGTGTAGTCGGTCTCGTCGCTCACCGCGTAGGGTTCGTTGTCCCCGACCGTCAGGCCCGGCTCGGCGCGCAACAGATCCAACATCAGGTTGGGCAGGCGGTTGTGCCGGTTGTACAGGACGCCGACGTGCCAGGGCCGGGCGCCCCAGCCCTCGTAGTAGGGGGTGAAGCTGTGCACGGCCACCAGGATTGTCGGCTGCCCGGCGGCATCGCGCGCGTCCATGATCTGGCCGATGCGGTCGTGATAGGGCTGAAAGATCTCCGCCACCCGCGCCTGCCGCTCGCGCGGATCGAGATCGTGGTTGCCGGGAATATCGGTCACCTCGCTGCGTGCCGGAATGGCGCTTGGGACGCTGGGGTTACGGTTGCAGTCGATGACCAGGCGCGAATAGGTCTGCAACACCAGGGTGGCATCCAGCCGGGCCGCCATGTGCCGGGCCAACTCGGCGCCTCCCACGTCCCAGGCGATGTGCCGTTGCCGGTCGGCCTCGGAGACGCCCAAGGTGCCGAGGCGGCGGGGAATACGGTTGCCCGCGTGGTCGCAGACAAGGAGCAGGGGGGAGGTGCCGTCCGGCCGCTCCACGGTACATGCGGGCGGCTCGTCATCCGCCAAAAGCTTGAAGTTCGCCACGTCCATTCCCTAGTTCTCCCTTGTACCCCGACCGCGAGAGCCAGCGTATCGCCGCAAGTCTCTTCGCGCCAGCCATGGAAGGAGCGCCGTGCCCTTGTCCCGCATGCCCAGTCTTTTTGTTTCGCATGGCGCGCCGACGCTGATCATCCAGGACGGGCCGGCGCATCGTTTTCTTGCCGGCTACGGCGCGGCGTTGGGCAAGCCAAGCGCTATCCTCGTTGCCTCGCCCCACTGGGAGAGCAGCGACCTCTTGCTGAGCACGGCGGAACAACCGGAAACAATCTACGATTTCTACGGCTTCCCCAAGGCGCTCTATGAGATCAGCTATGCCGCGCCAGGGGCGCCCGCGGTCGCGGCCCGCGCGGCGGCGATGTTGCGGGACGCCGGGCTCAAGGGGGCCGAAGACCCGAACCGTGGCCTCGACCATGGCGCCTGGGTGCCGCTGCACCTTATGTATCCGGACGCGGATATACCGGTTGCCCAGATCTCCATACAGACAGGCCTTGGTCCGACGCAGCAGCTTGCCGTCGGTCGGGCTCTTGCACCATTGCGTGACGAGGGCGTGCTCATCGTCGGCTCCGGCTCGGCGACCCACAACCTGGCCGAATTCCGCGGCCAAGCAGTCGATACGCCGCCGCCGGATTGGGTTACAGAGTTTGCCGACTGGACCCATGCGGCGCTTAGCGAGGGCCGCACCAACGACCTCCTGGCCTATCGAACCACAGCCCCCCATGCGGTGCGCAACCATCCGACCGACGAGCATTTCCTGCCGCTCATCACGGCCCTAGGCGCCGGCGGCCCGAACACGCGTGCGGAACGGGTGCACGCCAGCACGACCTACGGTGTGTTGGCGATGGATGCTTACGCTTTCTCGTGACTGCCCGCGGCCGTCATACCGTTAGCGTCGCGGCGGAAGGCGCCGGGTGTTTGATCGAAGACGCGCTTAAGGCACCGGGCGTCTGGGACTTTAATTAGGGACAGTATATAATTAGATGGTGAACGCCTGACGATGGTGAAAACAAAAACTATATACTGTCCCCATTTATGCTGTCCCCATTTATGAAAACTATATACTGTCCATATTTATGCCATTTATGCTGAAAACCGATTTAACTTGCGGTGTTTTTTTAGAACTGCGGCCTATTTAGCGCAGAGGTTTGGGCGGGAGTTAGGTGTTCGACAATTTGGACGGTGTCCGTGAGTTTAATTTCTGGATAATGCTCACGCATACCTTCAAGCATTATCGCGTCTGGCCACTCGGTTTCATTTCCCAAAAAGGCTGCTGCTTCCGAGAGCGGAACGTCTGTGCATCTTGTAACCAGTACCACAACAACTCTGCTTGGATCGCCGTCGCAGACGTAGGTCATGTATCCAGGCTCAATCCGAGTTTCTTTCCATCGGATAGTGGATGTCTTCTCGCCACTTAAAATTAGCGGAAAGAGCCGCTCGACGACGCAGAGTTTCTGAATGGGTATATCCCTCAATTGTGCAGTGTAGCCATAATACCGTAGGGTCCATCTGACTGCCGCAAAGCTGATTGGTTTTGCGGTAAGTGAGCTGTTTTCGGCGACAATCCGTCTCGCGGCGGCAGCGAAGTAGAAAATACTGTCAGGACGCAATCGTGCGATCAAGGTTCACACATTGCGCGCTTCACGTGCAAGACTTGCAGAAGTCGGTCGATTTCTACCGTGAGTTTTGCGGGCTTGTGGTTGTTCAAGAGCACGGTGACGGACCGAATGATCATGCTGTCTGGATGACGGAAGCAGATCGCATGTCCGACTATGTGTTTGTATTGCTTCTAGGGGGCAGCGGTCATGATCAACCAGACAACGACCTCTCCCACTTCGGGTTTGCTTTGGAAAGCAAAGCTGATGTCGATGCCATTGCCGAACGTGGCCGCGGTGCCGGTTGTCTAGCTTGGGAAGCGAAAGCCTTTCCATATCCTGTCGGGTATCGTTGTGCCTTGCGTGATCCGGACGGATACGTCGTAGAGTTCAGCTATGGTCAGCCCTTGGGGCCGGGAGCGGAGGGCAATGCCTGACCGCCCGCGGCCGTCATACCGTTAGCGTCGCGGCGGAAGGCGCCGGGTGTTTGATCGAAAACGCGCTTGAAGGCCCGGCTGAAGGCTGCCTCGGAGCGATACCCCACGCGCTCGGCCACATCGGCCAGGGAACCGTGGGTCGTACGCAGCATTTCCCTGGCCCGCTGCATGCGCCAGCCGGTCACATAGTCCATCGGTGTGACGCCCATCACCTCCTTGAACCGAAGCGCCAGATTTGACCGCGACATGCCCGCGGCGCGGGCGATGGCATCGAGGGTCAAGTCGGTGTGGACGTTACCGTGGATGATCTCCAGGGCACCGTTCATCCGCTGATCCTTTAGCGCCGCGAGAAAACCTCGCGACGGCGCGCTGGCCAGCAGATGGGCCCGCAAAACCTGCACGAACAGCACCTCGGCCAGCCGGTCGACCACCGTGGCGGCGCCGGGCTGGTCAGAGGCGCTTTCGCGGATCAACACGGCGATTGCGGTTTCCAGCCAGCTCGGCTGCTCGGCCGACATGCCCTTGATGTGAATGAGGGGCGGCAGCTCTCGGATCAACGGGTGCCTGAGGTCGCGGTCCAATTCGAAGTGGCCGCACAACAGACGTGCGCCTTCCGGCTGACCATTGAAGATGGGCTGCCCAGTGCGGTGTGCATTCAGGACCGCTAAACCCGGGACAGGATCGGTCGACGGATCGTCGAGCAGGGCATGCGCCGCGCCGAATGGAAAGACGACGATGTCGCCGGTCGCCAATTGCCGGGTCGTATCGCCGGTCCGGAGCCAGCAGCGGCCACGCACGACCAAATGAAACTGCGCGACTGGCCCGGCGTCCATGGACATGCCCCAGGGCGGCGAGAAGTCGCGCTGAAAATAGACGCAAGCCCGCAGCCGTATCCGGTCCAGAACGTCACTCAACGGGTCCATGACGAAGTCCCTTCGGCGCTATATCGATCACCGTAGCTAAGCACATAGGGTCCGATTGTCAAAATCATACTGGCGATAAATTTGCGACATGTTGGACGATAGAGCATAAAAAAGGGACTTTCGAACATTGTTATGCATGTTCTCTTGGATTTCTATGCGGACGCGGCCAAGCGACATGACCCATGGCTGCGTGGACCATGATCCCAACGCATGAGGAGAAACGTGAAGATGAGAGGCATTAATCCCACCCAACTGACTGCCCGCGTGGCCACGGTGGCGCTGGCGACCCTGCTTGGTGCCTGCGCAGCGGCCCAGGCTGAAGGCCCGACCTGGGATCCGAACAAGCCAGTCGCTCTGCCGAGCGGCAATATCGCCTATCAGAATATCAACGAGGCCATTCAGATGGCCGATGTCTGGGGCGATCGGGCGATCGGTGCGCACGGCACCTTTGGCAAGTTTCCGGCGAATTTCGAGGCACCGTTGCACACGCATACGTTTGCCTATAGCGGGGTCGTCGTTGCCGGTGTCATGACCAACCCATTTGGGAAAGAGGGTGAAAAGAACCCACCCCAAATGCCCGCTGGTTCCTATTGGTACGTGCCCGCCGGCGTGCCGCACACCACGGCCTGCATCTCCGACACGCCGTGCCAATTCTTCTTCGACTCCGCGGGTGCCTTCGACTTCGTCCCTGTCGCGGCCAAGTAACCGCCGTCCCAGGCGCGGCGGCTAGACCTTGCCGCCCGCCTGGGCGAAGACGATGCTCTGGGCGATCCTTGAGCTTAGAGCCTTCGGGTCCGCGGCCATGCGTGCGGGCACGACCACATAGTCCTTCTTAATCGGCCCCTTGGGGAAATAGCGTAGAGGCTTGGCGCCTTGCTTGCGCAGTTCGGCACGCGCCGCCTCGGGAAGCTTCAGGGCCAGGCCAACGGGTGTGAGCGACATGAAGATGTGGCCGTCCACATAGGCGGCGGCGCCAGCAAAGAAATGCTTGCACGCGACCGTCACAACCCGGCCACCCTTCGGCGCGGTTGCCGCCAGCAGGTCTTGCAGATCGCGCAAATATGGTTCCGCCATGTTCCCTCCCACCGCATCGGTGGCGATGCCCTTGATCCAAGTGCAAAATCTCCCTCGTTGGTGTATACCTTGGCAAGCCTTCAGGCTCACATAACACAGGGAGAGACAATCTATGACTGCGTTCGGACGTATTCTTGCTACCGCGGCGCTGCTGGCGGTGGCGGGTGCCTCGGGCCTGGTCGCTGCGCAGGAGATGAAATTCTTCCGCATCGGCACCGGCGGCACCGGCGGTACCTATTATCCCATCGGCGGCTTGATCGCTCATGCCATCAGCAACCCGCCCGGCTCGCGCTCCTGCGATGAGGGCGGTAGCTGCGGCGTGCCCGGCCTGGTCGCCATCGCTCAATCGGCCAACGGCTCGGTCGCCAACGTGAATGCCATCAAGTCGGGGGCCCTGGAATCCGGCTTCTCGCAGTCGGATGTGGCCTTCTGGGCCTACACCGGCACCGGTATCTTCGCCGACAAGGGCAAGGTCGAGAGCCTGCGGGCCATCGCCAATTTGTATCCGGAGAGCATTCAGCTGGTGGCGCGCAAGGGCGCCGGCATCAAGTCGGTCAAGGACTTGAAGGGCAAGCGTGTGTCTTTGGACGAGCCCGGCTCGGGCACCCTGGTGGATGCGCGCATCATCCTCGAGGCGTATGGCCTCTCGGAAAGCGATGTGACCGCCGATTTCATCAAGCCCACCCCGGCGATCGACAAGATCAAGGACAACCAGCTTGACGCGTTCTTCATCGTGGCCGGCTATCCGACCGGCGCGGTGGCCGAGCTGGCATCCAGCGTCGGTGCCGAACTGATACCCATCGACGGGCCGGAGGCCGAGGCGATCGTCAAGAAGTACGGCTTCTTCGCCGCACAATCCATCCCGGCCGGTGTCTACGAAGGCATTGGGGAGACCAAGACCATCAGTGTCGGCGCCCAATGGGTGGTCGGCGCCGGGGTCGACGAGGACCTGGTCTACGAGATCACCAAGGCGGTCTGGAACGAGAAGTCCCGCAAGCTGCTGGATAACGGGCACGCCAAGGGTAAAGCGATCACCCTGGAATCGGCGCTGGACGGCGTCGGCATCCCGCTGCATCCAGGTGCCGCGCGCTTCTACAAAGAAGCTGGCGTAGCCAAGTAGGGCCGGTCGGTACATGAGGCAGGGCCGGGGTCGCTAGTGCGATCCCGGCCTTGACCGATTCAGTGCGGGTTTTCTAGCCAAAGCATGGCGCTGTGCCCAATTCTTCGGTGGTAGGATAGGCTAGAATGTCACTGCTTGACCCGACGGCTGTCCACCATCTCGAGGAAAAATACGACCCCGAGCTGCAGTTCCGGTCGATCACCCCGCCGGCGAGCTGGCTGGTCGCGGCGCTGCTGGTGGCGCTCTCCAGCTTTCACTACTACACCGCCGGTTTCGGCATCCTGCGCGAGGCGACGCACCGCGGCATTCATCTGGCCTTCGTCCTGGGTCTGATCTTTCTGGTCTTTGGCTTTCGCCGGAGGCACGCCGCCGTTTCAGGTTTTTGGGCGCCGGGCGGTGTGCCGCTGACCGACTGGCTGCTGGCGCTTATCGCCGCGGCGGCGTCGCTCTACATCCCTTATGTCTTCAACGATCTCGCCTTTCGCATCGGCGACCCGTTGCCCATCGACGTGATCATGGGCACGGTGATGATCGTCATCGTGCTCGAGGCGACGCGGCGTTCCATGGGTCCGGCGCTCCCGGTGATCGCGATCGCGTTCATTCTTTATGGGCTCTACGGGCAGTACGCGCCGGGGGTGCTGGTGCATCCGGGGGCCGACTGGAGTGGCCTGGTCAATCACCTTTATCTGACCAGCCAGGGCATCACCGGCATCGCCGTGGGCGTGGTCGCCACCTTCGTCTTTCACTTCGTCCTCTTCGGCGTGCTGGCCAACCGGATTGGCGCCGGGCAGCTGTTTATCGACCTGGCCTCGTGCGTGGCCGGGCGCTATGCCGGCGGCCCGGCAAAGGTGAGCGTTTTTTCCTCGGCCATGTTCGGCATGATTTCCGGCTCGTCGATCGCCAATACGGTGACCACTGGGGCGCTGACCATTCCGGCCATGAAGCGGATCGGCTACCGGCCGCATTTCGCCGCCGCGGTCGAGGCCACCGCCAGCACCGGCGGCCAGATCACGCCGCCGATCATGGGCGCCGCGGCATTTATCATGATCGAGTTCCTGGAGATCCCCTACCGGGAGATCCTGCTCGCCGCCATGGTCCCGGCAGCCATGCACTACCTGGGTGTCTTCACCATGGTGCATCTGGAAGCGAAACGCCTGGGCCTGCGCGGCTTACGCCCGGACGAGCTGCCTCGAGCCTGGCGTGTCCTTCAAGCCGGTTGGCCGGCCCTGATTCCGCTGATCCTCCTGGTCGCCATCATTCTGTCCGGGCGGACCCCGTTCATGGCGGCCTTCTGGGGCATCACGGCCTGCATTGTGGTCGGTTTTCTCAATCCGAGGAACCGGCTGACCGTGCCCGACTTGATCGATTGTTTTCAGCTCGGCTCCAAGTATGCCCTGGCGGTCGGCGCCTCGGCGGCGGCGGTGGGTATCATCGTCGGCGTGGTCACCCTGACGGGGATGGGATTCAAGGTCTCGTACATGGTCACCCTCGCGGCGTCGCAGATCGGTGGCTGGATCGTTGCCCTTGTACCCTTCGGGTTGGTGACCATTGCCGATGCGACCCTGGCCTTGACCCTGATTTTCACGGCCATCGCCTGCATTCTGATGGGTGCCGGCATTCCGACAACGGCGACCTATATCGTGCTGGTATCGATCGCCGCGCCGGCCCTGGGCTTACTCGGTGTCGCGCCCATCGTCGCCCACTTTTTCGTATTCTACTACGGCGTCCTGGCCGACATCACGCCGCCGGTGGCCCTGGCTGCCTATGCCGGTGCGGGCATCGCCGGGGCCAACCCGTTCAAGGCCGGTAATACCGCCTTTCGCCTGGCCTCGGCGAAGGCGCTGGTGCCCTTCGTTTTCGTCTACTCCCCGGCCATGCTCATCGTCACCGACGGTTTTACCTGGAGCGCATTTTTCGTCACCGTCATCGGCTGCGCTGCCGGCATTGTCTTGTTGGGCGCGGCCCTGACCGGCTATCTGCTTAGGCCCATGACGTGGCCGGGTCGCTGGGTGCTTGGGCTAGCGGCGCTGTTGCTGGTGGCACCAGGGGTTAAGAGCGGACTTGTCGGCCTTGTGGTGGCCGCCCCCGTGCTGTTGGCGCAGGCCGTTGCGGCGCGGCGCTTGCGCGCGGCATCGGTTGCCGGCAGTGATTGAGAGCCGTGCCCGAGCTGCCCGATATCACCGCGTATATTGATGCCCTCGACCGGCGGGTCACCGGTGAGGTGTTACAGGACATACGCCTAGCCAGCGCCTTTTTGCTGCGCACCGCGACGCCGCCCATAGCCGCCGCCAAGGGCAAGCGGGTACGGTCCCTGCGCCGCCTCGGCAAGCGCATCGCCATAGGTCTCGATGACGAGTTGTGGCTGGTCCTGCATTTGATGATCGCCGGCCGCCTGCATTGGCACGAACCCGGCGCCGCAATCCCCGGCAAGCGAGGGCAGGCGGCCTTCGACTTCTCCAGCGGCACCATGATCCTGACCGAGGCCGGGCCACGCCGGCGGGCGTCACTACATGTGGTCCAAGGGGAGGCGGCCTTGCGCGCCCTCGATCCTGGCGGTATCGAACCGCTGGAGGCGGATCTATCGGCCTTCGCCGCCGCTTTGACGGGTGCCAATCATACGCTTAAGCGCGGCTTGACCGATCCACGGATCTTCAGTGGCATTGGCAACGCCTACTCCGACGAGATCCTGCATCGCGCCCGCCTGTCGCCGATCGCCATGACCACGTCGTTGTCGGCGGAAGAGATTTCGCGTCTCTATCAGGCCGTGCAGGAGACCTTGCGCGATTGGGTCGCCCGTCTCGGCGCCGAAACCGGCGACGGTTTTCCCGAGAAGGTGACCGCCTTTCGTCCGGAAATGGCGGTGCACGGGCGGTACGGCAAGCCATGCCCGGATTGCGGCGCGCCGGTCCAACGCATTCGTTACGCCAGCAACGAGACCAACTACTGTCCGCGCTGCCAAACCGGCGGCAAGATTCTGGCGGACCGAGCGCTGTCGCGCCTGCTGAAAAAAGACTGGCCGCGCACTTTGGAAGAGTTGGAGGCCCGCGGCCTGCCGCGAAAGGGGTCGTGACAACCGCAGGCGAATCAAGCTTACTGCCGCTTGATAGGCTCGTATCCAACCATCGGGGCTGATCCGAATGGCTCACCGAAGTTCGATTGGAAGTAGGACCAGAATGGCCCGGCATATTGTTGCCGTCTTGTGGTCGGCACCCTTATTGCTCGGCTGTGCGTTCTATGACCAGGCCCTGTTGCCGTCGCTGACCGGCGAGTTTGCCACCGGCATTCGGGCCGCGCCGCAACCCGGTGCGCCGCCTCTCGGCATGGCCCAGCTCGCGCCGCATTCCGCACCGATCTACCTTCCGGTCGCGGGAGAGGGCACAACGGCGGGGCCGCTTCAGCCGCTAGCCATCATCCGCTTTGCCAAGCCGGACCTGAAGTTCGAAGACGAATTGCGGACCGCCGTTGAGCATGCGCTTTCCGGCAAGCCGGACGCGGGCTTCGGTCTTGTCGCGGTATCGCCATCGGGATTGGGAGCGACGCTGGACGCGGTAACCGTGCAGCGAAATATCGAACGCGTGCTCGCGGCGATGACCAAGGCGGGTGTGGCGGAAGACCGTGTCATCTTCTCTGCCGCCAGCGATAGTGGCACGACGTCGGACGAAGTGCGCATCTACCTGCTGGATCTCAGCGAGGCTCCCTAAAAACCGGGCATTCTCCGTGGCCTTTGGCGGTGCGCTCCAGTAGAGTGTGGCCGCCGCAGCTACAGGGGGAATTCATGCCGGAAAATGTCACCGTCGTCGCGCATCCGCTGGTCCAGCACAAGCTCGCGCTGATGCGGCGGAAAGAAACGTCAACCGCCGATTTCCGCCAGCTCTTGCGTGAGATTTCGTTGCTTCTCGGCTACGAGGTCATGCGCGATCTGCCGCTGACTCAGGTCGAGATCGAGACCCCGTTGACCGCCATGCAAGCCCCGCGGCTTGAGGGCAAGAAGCTAATGTTGGTCTCCATTTTGCGGGCCGGCAACGGGTTGCTCGAGGGCATGCTGGATTTGGTTCCCTCGGCGCGCGTCGGCCACATCGGCCTCTACCGCGATCCGGAAACCCTGGAGGCCGTGGAATATTATTTCAAAGTGCAGCAGGACATGGGCGAACGCCTGGTTATCGTCCTTGACCCCATGCTTGCCACCGGCCATTCGGCTGCCGCCGCGGTTTCCCGCCTGAAGAAGGCGGGGGCGCGGGATATTAAGTTCGTCTGTCTGCTGACCGTACCGGAAGGCATCGCGGCCATGCGCGAGGCGCACCCGGACGTGCCCATCTACACGGCGGCCATCGATGAGTACCTGAACGACCATGGCTATATCGTGCCTGGCCTCGGTGACGCCGGCGACCGTCTGTACGGGACGAAATAGGTCGCTCTAGTTTGCCGCCCGCATGAAATCCACGTCCGGCGGCCGCCCCGGCACATCGAGGCTGGTAGCCGTCGGCGGTGTCTTCGCGATGATGCGCCCACGCCTCATGACATAGAGCCGGGTGGCGCGCAGGCGGATGGCCTCCACCGGGTTGCCGGCCTGCAGGACCACCAGGTCGGCGTGACAGCCGGGTGCGATACCGTAGCCTTCCAGACCCATGATCCTGGCCGCATTCACGGTAACCGCGTCATAGCAGGCGCGCATGGCCTCGCTGCCGGTCATCATGGCGACATGCAACCCCATATGCGCGACCTCCAGCATCTCGCCGGAACCCAGCGGGTACCATGGGTCCATGCAGCAATCCTGGCCGAAGGCGACGGTCAGGCCGGCGTCCATCAACTCGGGCACCCGGGTCATGCCACGGCGTTTCGGGTAGGTATCGTGTCGGCCTTGAATGACAATGTTGATCAGCGGATTGGCGACCACCGACAATTCGGCCTCGGCCATCAACGGAATCAGTTTGCTGACATAGTAGTTGTCCATGGAATGCATGGACGTCAGGTGCGATCCCGTGACGCGGCCTTGCAGGCCAAGCCGGCGGG
>Ga0209633_10004181_pt1 | contig 13055 bp, 10 predicted proteins | sample Cruoilmetagenom1_FD_187290 | JGI IMG/M metagenome (GOLD analysis project Ga0209633, IMG submission 187290) | Oil polluted marine microbial communities from Coal Oil Point, Santa Barbara, California, USA - Sample 1 (SPAdes) (version 2) | ecosystem: Environmental > Aquatic > Marine > Oil seeps ... | reverse complement strand
AACACCAGTTTTAATGGTTAGTTCTGCGTCCGGTGCAAAAAATGGAGAATGTAATGAAGGCAATACATCACCATTCTTTTTAGCTTTTGCAATCACCTTTTCGTCAACCGCGCCAAGCCAAAAAATCAAGCTAGGTATTTTTGGCTCAACGCGCCCGAATGCACCAAAGTCTTCGCCGCCCATAACAGGGTCCATCTCGACAACATTATCCGTACCAATCGTCCCGCCTATGGTCGTAATCATACGTGCCGACAGATCGGGGTCATTATATGTAGCGGGCGTAAATTCTTTATCGCGAACAGTCACAATTGGCAGTTTGTCCTCAGGCAGGCCCGCCGCGCGGCCAAGGCCATCCGCTATGCGTTTAATCGAGTTTATCGTATTCATGCGTACGCTCTCTTTATAAGAGCGCAATGTCAGCTGCAGCTTTACTTCATCGGAAATGATATTGTGTTTACTGCCGCCATGGATTGACCCAACAGTAAGTACAGCAGAATCAAGTGGTGATGTTTCGCGCGAAACGATGGTTTGCATCGCCATTACAATCTGCGACGCCAGCACGATTGGATCGCGCGTTGTATGCGGATAAGCCCCATGGCCGCCAATTCCGCGCACCGTAATATCAACAGAGTCCACATTCGCTAGGGCATAGCCTGGTACGATACCAACCTTGCCACTCGCTAGCGATGAATTATCATGTAAGGCCAAATTATAATCAGGGCGTGGGAACCTCGTGAACAATCCATCATCAAGCATTGCTTGTGCGCCAAGCCCAAGCTCTTCTGCGGGTTGAAGCACCAAAACCAATGTACCAGACCAATTTTCTTTTTCAGCAACCATACGCTCGGCAGTGCCAATCAGAACCGTCATATGAATATCATGACCACAAGCGTGCATGGCAGGTTTTTCAATCCCGTCTCTATTCTTTCTGATAACTGTGCTAGCATATGTTAACCCAGTTTGTTCTTTTACAGGCAAACCGTCCATATCCGCCCGAATTAAAACGACAGGGCCATCTCCGTTTTGCATGACGGCAACAACGCCAGTTCCTCCGACTTTACGCGTTACATCAAAACCAAGATTAGCAAGTTTGTCAGATAGCAATAATGCCGTCTCCGTTTCCATCAAAGATAGTTCAGGGTTCGCATGCAAATATCTATATAACTTAAGTAGGTCTTCTGCCTTGGCAGACACTGATAAAGACAAAGCGCAAGCAATGCTCAAAAACAATCCAATAAGTATACGCATTTATTCGTCCTTAAAGTTAGAGGGTGATTCAGAAGCGAGCCAGATTAACGCTGCATAAGCCGCTACATTTTGCGCCATGGCATCAGGGTCAATTTTATCGAATGTATCATCAGGCGTATGATGTAAATCGAAATAATCATATCCGTCTTGGTTCAAACGAATGGTAGGAACACCCTCAGCTGCCAGCGGAATAATATCAGGGCCACCGCCGCCTTCGGCCTCCAGTAATTCTATGCCTAAAAACTCAAATTCTGGCGCCATTGCGCGGACAGCTGCTTTATTAGCATCCGTTTTGCCTGTTTGCAGGCCGTATATTCGCCCTGCCCCAAAATCTGACTCTGTGGCTAATATGTGATGGCTTAAATCAGTGTCTTTATGCTGTTCAACATATGCAAATCCACCCTTAAGGCCTATTTCTTCGGAACCGAACAGTACAACGCGAATGGTTCTTTTTGGCTTCAAGCCTGAATCCTTTAATACTTTTGCAGCCCCCATAACAATGCCAACTCCTGCCCCATCATCCACTGCACCAGTACCAAGGTCCCATGAGTCCAGATGCGCGCCGATAAGAATGATTTCGTCAGGCTTTTCACTACCGATAATTTCCGCCATAACATTACCAGATGTCAAAGGCCCTAAATCTTTAGTGCCCAAATGCAAGTTGATAACCACATCTTTGCCAGACGCAAATATTCGGTCAAGCTGGTCAGCGTCTGGATTAGAGATAGCTCCAATTGGAATTTTTTTCACGTCAGGCTCATATCCCATTTGGCCAGTATGAGGAAAACGGTGCGAATCTGTACCAACCGACCGAACAATAACCGCCGCAGCACCTCGCCGCCCAGCTTCAGTTGCGCCTTGCCTGCGCCTTTGATTGGCTGGTCCATAGCCTGCGCCATCACGTGCTTTTTCCATACCTCCGGATATATAGACAATCTTGCCATCAAGACCGCCTGCTGGTGCGGTTTTCAAATCTTCAAATGTTGCGAAATGCACCACATTAGCCTCGATACCATTTTGCGGCGTTGCGACAGAACCGCCTAAAGCAGTGATGTAGAGGTTTTGCACAGATGGCTCAACAAGCTGGGCGGTCTCAACGCCGCGTATCCACCCATTTATCTCAAATTCTTCTGTTACGACGTTTTCAAAGCCCAGCTCACGGAATTTTTGAACAGCCCAGCCACGTGCGAGTGCTTCCTGCTCGCTACCAGCCAATCGCGCGCCAACCTCTGTCGTTAATGAACGTGTTATTTCATACCCATAATGACCGTTAAGAGCTATATCGGTTAACTTTTGCACTTCAGGGTTTGCGGACTTTGTGACCACTTCATTCCTTGTCCCTAAATCAACCTCACCACTCCTATTGGACGAACTTTCATTAGAGCACCCAATTAACGTTAGAGCGAGCAATGAAAGTGCTGAACTTTTTAGGGGTGTGGAAAAAGTCATAATAATCCCTTTGTAATATGTTATTATGGTGCGCACCTTAGCGCTTCATATGCGGCCCGCAAGACATATTTGTTTGAAAGTAAAACATCTCACCTCTTGCAAAGCATAATAAATACGCGCAAATAAGCGTACGCTACATTTTGGGGGATTATCATGAAGTTTACAAAAGTTATGTCCGCTGCGCTTGGCGCAGCGTTAATTGTTAGCTGTAGTGCTGACAAAAAACCTTTAGAGCCGACGATTACATCCGCTGATATTGGCCGCCGTATCGAAGCGCTCTCCTCTGACGATTTTAAAGGTCGCGATCCTGGTACAGAAGGCGGACGGCTTGCCTCGCAATATATTGCAGACGAAATGAAAGCGGCTGGCATTGCGCCAATGGGAAAAGACGGTACCTATTTTCAGCCTATAACGCTTACTAACACAACAGTAGTGGATGGCTCTTTTATGAGCGTTGGTGGTGATGATAAACCAGACATTACTTATGAATTTCAAGAGGAGTCTGTTTATTGGACCAAACGTTATCAAGAAAAAGTCGAGGTGACTGATGCTGATCTTGTCTTTGTTGGTTACGGTGTTGTTGCACCAGAATTTGGCTGGAATGATTATGCTGGCATTGACGTAAAAGGAAAAACCGTTGTCATGCTGGTTAATGATCCAGGGTTTGCTACCAAGGATGAAAATCTGTTCAATGGTAACGCCATGACCTATTATGGACGCTGGACATACAAATACGAAGAAGCTGCCCGCCAAGGCGCCGCAGCTGTTCTCATCGTGCACGAAACCAAACCTGCAAGTTATGGCTGGAACGTAGTATCAGGCGGCTGGTCTGGTGGACAAGTCGACCTTGTGCGCCCCGATGGCGGCGCAAGCCGTGCTGCACTAGAAGGCTGGCTATCAACTGAAGCGTCGAGAGCATTATTCGCACGTGCAGGACTTGATTTTGACGCCCAAAAAACGGCTGCGGCGACCAAAGGGTTTACGCCCGTCCCTATGGGCGAGCTAAAACTGAATGCCAAGATCAACAATGAAATTAGCACCGTTAAATCACGTAATGTTGTTGGCGTAATTAAAGGTACAACATATCCTGATGAATATGTGCTTTATATGGGGCATTGGGACCATTTGGGCGAAAAACCTGTCGAAGCAGGCGAAGACGGTATTTATAACGGCGCTGTAGACAATGCGACCGGTACGGCCTCTATTTTAGAAATTGGCGAAGCATTTGCTGTCAAACCTGCGCAGCGCTCTGTGCTCATATTAGCTGTAACAGCTGAAGAATCCGGCCTACTTGGATCAACATATTTTGCCGAAGACCCAATCGTTCCGCTAAGCAGCATTGTTGCTGGGATAAATATTGACGGCATGCTTCCTCTTGGCCGCACTAAGGACATGGTCGTCGTCGGCTACGGCACATCGGAACTCGACGGACGTCTCAAAACCATTCTTGATACAAAAAACATGTATATAACGCCTGACCCTAAGCCCGAAGCAGGCTATTACTACCGCTCCGACCACATTAGCCTTGCAAAAAAAGGCGTACCTATGATTTATGCGGACGCAGGCATCGACCATGAAGTGCAAGGAAAAGCATATGGTGAAAGCTTTGGAGACGAGTATACAAAAGAGCGTTACCACGATCCATCTGATGAATATGATGACAGCTGGGATTTGTCAGGTATTGAGCAAGTTGACCAAGTGTTCTATGAGCTTGGCTTTGCACTCGCCAATAGCCAGGATTGGCCCAACTGGAATGGGGGTGCAGAATTTCGCGCCCTTCGCGATGCAATGCGCGCAGAAAACAACTAAACCTAACGGCGCCCCATTGGAGATATAAATTGCAGACTATAATTTGTATGAAATGGGGCACGCGTTACGGCGCAGAATATGTCAACAGGCTCAATGCAACGATCCAGCGCCAGACTGAACGTCCGACGAAGCTTGTGTGTTTTACAGACGATGCGAGCGGTATTGACGAAGGTGTACAAATCGAAGTTATCCCCGACATCAACTTGCCGCCAGACCTTATCAATTTGCCATGGCGAAAACTTGTCGTGTGGAAATCCCCACTCGCAAACCTGAAAGACGATGTGTTATTCCTTGATCTTGATCTCGTTATTACTGGAAATTTAGATGCTATGTTCGATTACGAACCTGGCAGATATTGCGTCATAGAAAACTGGACACAGCTTGGGCAAAACAACGGCAACACGTCCGCCTTTCGTTTCCCGGTTGGCAAATACACTCATATTTTTGATGATTTCCAAAAAGACCCTGGCGCAGTGCTGAGCAAATACCGGATTGAGCAGCTTTATATTTCCCGCGAAATAGAGGATATGGTGTTTTGGCCACGCGAGTGGTGCGTGAGTTTCAAACATAGCCTGCTTCCCCGCTGGCCCTTGAATTTCTTTTTAACACCAAAACTGCCAAAAAACACGAAAATTGTAGCCTTTACAGGAAAACCAGACCAAGACGAAGCCGCGCGCGGGCATTGGCCGGTTAAACATTGGCTCAAGAAAACTTATAAGCATGTGCGTCCAACCCCATGGATTGAAGAACATTGGCAATGACAAGCACGATAGGCCTTGGGGTATTAAGCTGGCGCGGTCATCGGTCGTTAGATATCGCAATGAGCAGTTATCAAAAGGCTGATTTTTTCAGCCTTTTTGACGACAGCATGATATTTCTACCTGACCCAGACGAAAATGTGCGTAAAGTTGCCGCTAAATACCCGCTGCGTATAGAAACTGATCCAAGTAATGCGGGCATACTAATTGGCATGGAAGAAATTGCAAAACGCCTCAATACAGAGTATGTATATTTCACAGAAAATGATTGTCCACTGCTTGAAACGCGTGATGAAGCAAAGCGGCAAATCGATAAAGCTATGCAGTTACTAACCCAAAATAAGGCTTGTATGGCTCGCATGCGTCACATTAAAAAATATGGTGAAGCCTTTAATATTATTGATAAATATTACAGATATTTCCCTGAGCCTGATACAATCTCTTCTAAATTACGCAGAATAGTTCGCCCCGAGAAAGCGCGGCGACTTAGCGGCGCTGCGATTTACGGCACGGCTCGGCCATCTCAAAAATTTCCAAAGGATATTAAGGATGCAGGAGACGGGTTTTATCTTGTGAATGCTGCCGTTATGCCATGGACAAACCAGTCCATACTGATCAAACGAAAATTTTTCCTAGAAACAATAATCCCATATTGCAAGTCTGTACCCATGGGCCGAAATGCAAATGGCTTTCGCACCATCGAAATTGAACTTAATCGCTCAAAATTCTGGGTGAATTCTGGCTGGAAAATAGCGTGCGGCCCTGGGCTACATACCCATAAACGGGCAGATGACAGAGGATACTAACCCCTTACGCGAATTTAATAAAATTATTTAAGAAAATATTCTATATTACTATGTAACAAGACCGTTTCGACGATCAAATACGCAAAAAAACACAGGTATTACCCCATGGGAAGCATTTTTACAGCAATACGCTACGGAAGTTATACAACAATTGCCGCCACACTTATTCTTACTGCTGGCAGTCAAGCTTTTGCAAACGGCCCTCCTGGTAGCGCCGAAGATGCTGCGGCCAAGTTTCGTCAACTCGGTACAGAATTACCCAGCCCAAATATTTATCGCGGTGCATCTGGCGCGCCAGGCCCAGCCTACTGGCAGCAGCAGGCCGATTATAAAATCGATTTGGCCCTAGATGAAGACAAAAAACTTATCGTTGCCTCTGAAACAATTACCTATACAAACAATTCTCCAGACACTCTAAATTATCTATGGGTGCAGCTCGACCAAAACCGTTTCCAAGACGGCAGTATTGCGCGCAGAAGTGAAACCTCTTCACAAGCTGGGTCTCGCCGTGACAAGGCGGGCAAAGGCGACTCGCTTAGTTATAATGCGATACGCCGCATTCACGCCCTTGATGATACTGATTACGGCCACAAAATACTATCAGTCACAGATGCAAAGGGTAATGCTATTCCCTATGTGATCAATGACACAATGATGCGCATTGATTTACCAGTTCCCCTAAAAACCGAAAGCCAAACCGTATTCAATATTGATTGGCAATTTAACATCCTTGATGAAGCCGCTGTTGGCGGGCGCGGCGGTTATGAACATTTTCCCGAAAATGACACCTATATTTATTTTTTGGCTCAATGGTTTCCGCGTATGGCAGCTTACACGGATTATACAGGTTGGCAGCACAAACAATTCCTTGGACGCGGAGAATTTACACTCGAATTTGGTGATTACGATGTCAGTATCACAGTACCCTCTGACCATATCGTTTCCGCAACAGGTGAATTGCAAAACCCACGGCAAGTCCTAACGACCAAGCAGCGCAAACGGCTCGACCAAGCCACTGCCACCAAACAAGTCTTTGTTGTTACACCCAAAGAAGCCCTTAAAAACGAGAAAAGCCGCGCTAAGGGAACGAAAACATGGCGGTTTAAAGCCGAGAATGTCCGCGATTTTTCATTTGCAAGCTCACGCAAATTTATCTGGGATGCTATGTTGCATGAGCAAGACAGCGCAGCCATGCCCGTGGTGACGGCGATGTCCTTCTATCCTAATGAAGCTGAACCTATTTGGTCGTTATATTCTACGCAGGCAGTCGTACACACCATGGACGTCTATTCGCGCTTCACCTTTGATTACCCATACCCGACTTCGCAATCGGTAAATACATGGGAGCGTGGCGGCATGGAATACCCAATGATAACTTTTAATGGTTATCGCCCGTCAAAAGACGAAAAAACAGGTGAAATCACTTATTCTCGCGGTATAAAACACTCATTAATCGGCGTAATTATTCACGAGGTTGGGCATAATTATTTTCCTATGATTGTTAACTCAGACGAGCGTCAATGGACATGGATGGACGAAGGTCTTAACTCATTCGTCGAGTATCTGGCAGAATATGAGTGGGATGAAAACTTCAACATCTCTGGCGGACAAACAAACCCGCTCGATATTATTCCTGGCTATATGCAAAGCGATAACCAAGTACCTATTATGACCCAGTCAGACTCTATTCTACAGTTTGGCCCCAATGCCTATTCTAAACCTGCAGCATCTTTGATTGTTTTGCGCGAAACCGTAATGGGCCGCGAGCTATTTGACCATGCGTTCAAGCAATATGCCTTGCAGTGGCAGTATAAACGCCCAACTCCAGGTGATTTTTTCCGTATTATGGAAGATGCTTCAGGTGTTGACCTAGATTGGTTCTGGCGCGGCTGGTATTTTGGCACGGACTATGTCGATGTATCGATCAATTCTATTCGTGAGTATCAAATTTCCACGCAAGACCCTGACCAAGAATTTGACAAAGACCGTAAAGAGTTTTGGCGCGATCATCCCGAATCGATCACAGAAAGACGCAACCGCGAAGAAGGGCGCGAAACACGCGTAAACCGCATTGAAACACTCAAGGATTTTTACCATGAGAATGACCGCTTCACCGTTTCAAACAAAGATAGAAACAAGCACCAAAAATTCTTAGACGAGCTAGAAGGCTGGGAAAAGGACGCCTATGAACGCGCAATCTCTGATGGCCACTATATCTATTTCGCCGACTTTGAAAATGTTGGCGGCCTAGTCACGCCCCTGCCCCTGACTATACATTACCGCAATGGTGCAAAGGAAGAGTTGATGATCCCCGCCGAAATCTGGCGCCGGAACACAAAATATGTGACAAAATTAATCATCAGGGAAAAACGAATTATCTCTATTGATGTCGACAACGCCCACCAAACGGCCGATGCGGATTTCAGCAATAATAGCTTCCCCGCTAAGATAAGCCAAACGCGCCTTGAAATATACAAAGGTAATAGCAGCCGTAGAAACCTTATGGCTGACATGCTGGTTGAGCTAAAAAGTGATGAAGGCAAAGAAGGCGGCTCTGATGAGCAAGAGGACAGCAAGCAAATTCCTCTCATCCCATCCAACATACAAGACGCGGATGAGGAAGATACATCAGGCAACAATGATGACCTATCGGATGAAGAAGAGTCAGTTCTAGCCCGGCTTTTAAAACAGTTAACGGCGCAAGAATAGCGGACTATGGCAGTACGGCTCCATAATCGGCGGCACGTGATTATAGCGGGCTTGGCGGGCATTGTGACCACTTCACTTCCGCTATACGCAGCCGCTCACCGGCAACGCCGTGCGCTCACAACTATTGTATGGAATAGCCATGCGAAGTTGCTGGAAATCACGCATGCTCTTCACCTACATGACGCCGAGCAAGCTTTAGCCCGCCTTGGGAATTTGCAAAAGCCTGACCTAACCCCCCTGCGCGCACGCGCACAATTGGCGATCTATACGCAAACCCAGTTTCATCTAAAAAACCTGCATGGTGAAAATGTACAAACAACTATTCTGGGAGCAGAAATAGACAGCGGCTATGCCTATGTTTACTTAGAAGCAAAAATGGCGCAAATGCCTAAAGGCCTATTGATTACCGACACAATTTTGCAAGATATTTTTATCGACCAGGTCAATGTCGTAAACCTTGATTTGGGTGATGGTGTAAAAACCGCAACTTTTCTGCAAGGTGACACCCCAAAGAAATTACTTGCCTAAGCCATAAATCAAGTCGATATTCATTTCTATGATAACGGTGCACCATCTTAACAATTCTCGCTCACAGCGCGTCTTGTGGCTTTTGGAAGAATTAAAGCTGGAATACGAGATAAAACATTACGCGCGTGACCCAAAAACGGGGCGCGCGCCACCCTCCTTAAAAGCCGTGCATCCTCTTGGCCGCTCGCCTGTAATTACTTTGGGTGATAAGGTCGTGGCGGAAACGGGCGCCATTATAGAATTTATCATTCGTGAACGCGGCGAAGGTAAATTGATCCCGCCAGCTGGTAGCGATGATTTTGATCATTATGTACATTTTTTACACTATGGCGAAGGTTCAGCGATGTTTCCGCAACTCCTTGCCCTTTATACCTCATATCTTGGCGATGCTGCCGATCCTCTGCAGCCAATCATCAATGGCGAAATGAAGAAAAATTTTGATTATATTGAATACCACCTGACAGGGCATAGCCACTTTGCTGGTGATGAGCTTAGTGGCGCAGATATACAAATGCTGTTTCCGCTTGAAGCTGCCAAAAAACATGGCCGCCTACACGGATATGTGGCCTGTATTGACTTTGTAGACCGTATGCAGGCCAGGCCTGCATATTTACGCGCCCTGAAACGTGGCGGCCACTATGATTACGGGCCTCAAGCTTAACATGCCGCCTTTTCACCTCGCCCTTCCTATTCGAGACAAAGAAATTACTCGTCATTTTTATCATGATTTATTGGGCTGCGCCGTGGGCCGCGAAGCTGAAAGCTGGATAGATTTTGATTTCTTTGGTCATCAGGTTTCATTTCATGTCAAACCTGAAGCATTATCGCGCCCTATTACAAATATAGTCGATGGCAGAGACGTACCTGTTCAGCATTTTGGCGCTATACTTGACTGGAAAACTTGGCAAGAAATGTCGGCGCGCCTCATTGAGCAAAAAATTGACTTCATCATAAAACCTTATATTCGGTTTGAGGGCAAAGCAGGCGAACAGGCCACTATGTTTTTCCTCGACCCCAATGGTCACGCGCTAGAGTTCAAATCGTTCAAAAACAAGCGGCATATTTTTGCAACAAAATGATATTTTACCGTAATTAGTAGTTTATTATTAGGCGAAACTTGTTATGTAGGCGCCAAATTCGCCGAAGCCTGTCTGGATTCGGCTTTGCCTGATCTGAGAAGGATATTTCATGGCGCACAACAACCAACACCGTGGACTAAATATAACAGGCTTTGAAGCCCTGTCTGATTTTATCTGGAACCCAGCACCAGCCGCCATGTATGAAATGGCGATTGCGCGCGGCGAAGGTAAAGTTGCTAGGGGTGGCGCGCTCGTTGTCAAGACGGGCAAGCACACAGGCCGCTCCGCTACGGATAAATTTATTGTCCGCGATGATGAAACCGAAGACACCGTGTGGTGGGCAGGCAATGCGTCAATGACATCAGAGCAGTTTGATGTTCTGCGCGCAGATTTTGCAACGCATATGCAAGACATGGACTTAATTGCGCAAGATACATTTGGCGGCGCAGACCTTGACCACCGCGTTGCCGTTCAAATTGTTACGGAGCTTGCTTGCCATGGCCTGTTTGTGCACCATTTACTGCGTCAACCCACTGCAGACGAATTAGCCGTATTTGAGGCTGAATTTACCATCATAAATCTACCAAGCTTTGTAGCCACTCCTTCTCGCCACGGCACTAACTCTGAAACCGTTATCGCCGTCAATATGAGTGAAAAACTTATCCTTATCGGCGGCACGTCATATGCAGGCGAAACCAAAAAGTCTGTATTTAGTATTCTCAACTACCTTCTTCCCGCCAAGCGCGTTATGCCCATGCATTGTTCTGTGAATGTTGACGACAATGAAAATGCCGCAATTTTCTTTGGCCTGTCGGGTACAGGTAAGACAACATTATCTGCAAACCCTGACCGTACGCTCATTGGTGATGACGAACATGGTTGGTCTGAAAACGGTCTGTTTAATTTCGAAGGTGGGTGTTATGCTAAAACCATCCGTCTATCAGAAGAGGCAGAGCCAGAAATTTTTGCGACCACTAAAATATGGGGCACCGTGCTTGAAAATGTCGTCATGGACGAAAAGACGCGCACACTTGATTTCGACGACGGTTCTCTGGCAGAAAACAGCCGCGCCGCGTATGATCTCAAGGCTATCCCCAATGCTAGCCCCACGGGCAAGTGTGGCCAGCCGCAAAATATCATTATGCTGACGGCAGATGCATTTGGCGTATTGCCTCCTATTTCCCGCCTAACGCCAGCCCAGGCCATGTATCACTTTATTTCGGGCTATACGGCTAAAGTTGCAGGTACTGAAAAAGGCGTGACAGAACCAACTGCAACATTTTCAGCCTGTTTTGGCGCGCCATTCATGCCGCGTCACCCTGCGGTATATGGCGAGCTCCTGCGCGATCTTATGGCTGAGCACAATGCCGGCTGTTGGCTTGTTAATACGGGCTGGACGGCTGGGCCATACGGCACTGGATACCGTATGCCCATTAAGGCGACACGCGCTATGCTGAACGCAGCCCTTGACGGTAGCCTTAACAATACAGAGTTTAGAACCGACGAAAACTTTGGTTTCGAAGTCCCCCTCGCGGTTCCAGGTATTGACAACAAACTCTTTGATCCGCGTTCGACTTGGGCTGATGGCAAAGCTTATGATGTGCAAGCGCAGAAACTCGTCGACATGTTCATTGCAAATTTTGAGAAGTTTGAAAGCCGTGTTACTGAAGACGTGCGCAGCGCGGCACCAGGGCGCGCCGCCTAAACCCCTCTTACGCCTCGGGCACGTCTTTAAAAATACCATTATTATCAGCAAACATAAGCTTGCCTTCAATAATGCTAAAATATGCGCCCAATAAGGCGAGCTCACCCGTAGCCACAGCCTTTTCAATGAATGGGAAACTGATTAAGTTCGTCAAGGATTGGCGCACGCCCGCATATTCCATTTGTCTTTGGCTTGCCTCCGTACCATCATTTGTTTCCACAAGCCGCGCATGAGCTGTGTCCAAAATATGTATCCAGCTTGTTAAAAATGAATGCTCACAATTGTCTTCATCAGGGTCGCTTTCTACGTCTTCGAGAAACGCTTGTACGCCGCCGCAACTCTCATGCCCCATGACAATAATAGCTTTTACTTTCAAAGCCTTAACGGCGAACTCTATAGCGGCACTTGTCCCATGAAACCCAGTACTAGGGTCATAGGGGGGTACAATATTTGCGACATTCCGGATAACAAATATTTCGCCAGGATGTGCATCAAATATTGTTGACGGGTTAGCGCGGCTATCAGAGCAAGCGATTACCATAACATCAGGGTTCTGGCCATTTACGCCTACGTCTTCAAAACGCTCTTTTTGCCGGCGATATGCGCCTTTGCGAAAGCTTTGATAGCCAGTAATGAGGTCTTGTTTCCACTTAGGTGTGCTCATTGTGTCCCTTTCGGTGTTAAGCGTAGGATTTGATCCGGCCCGTTTAGCACCACATATATAGCGCCATCTGGCCCCGTTGTGACATCACGAACACGGCCATAACCTTTTAGTAAAATTTGTTCTGAAACATATCGGCCATCTTTGATGCTAACCAAACGTACTTCTTTATATTTCAAAGCCCCTGCGAGTAAATACCCATCCCAATTTGCAAATAATTCACCCCGATAAACATCCAGCCCGCACGCTGCAATAGACGGAGTCCACTGGCTCTCAGGCTGCTCCATGTCTGGGAGATGCGTG
>Ga0209633_10004180_pt1 | contig 13055 bp, 14 predicted proteins | sample Cruoilmetagenom1_FD_187290 | JGI IMG/M metagenome (GOLD analysis project Ga0209633, IMG submission 187290) | Oil polluted marine microbial communities from Coal Oil Point, Santa Barbara, California, USA - Sample 1 (SPAdes) (version 2) | ecosystem: Environmental > Aquatic > Marine > Oil seeps ... | reverse complement strand
TTTTGATGGAGCGCGGCGGATGAGCGACACACCTGTAACCGAAATGAGCTTTGAAGAAGCGATGGCAGCCCTTGAGGCTGTTGTGGGCCAGCTTGAGCGTGGTGACGTGCCGTTGGAGCAATCTATCACGCTGTATGAGCGTGGCGCCGAGTTGAAAAAACGCTGCGAAGCAAAGCTGAAAGAAGCCGAAGAAAAAGTTGCGGCGATTACGCTGGGTGAGGGTGGCGAGCCCACAGGATTGAAGCCCGTCGAAGGTCTGTAATAATGTTCAAACAAGCACTGGATGCGGCAGCGGACCAAGTTGGCATCTGCCTGACCGAGGTATTGATGCCGTTTGGTGATCTGCCCGTTGCACAGGCAATGCGCTATGCCACCTCCGGTGGCAAAGGGTTGCGCGGGTTTTTGGTGCTGGAATCAGCCAAGCTGCACGGCATTGATCAGGCCCGTGCTGTCTATGCGGCGGCGGCGGTTGAGGCGCTACACGCCTATTCTTTGGTACATGACGACCTGCCTTGCATGGACGACGATGATCTGCGACGTGGTCGGCCAACTGTCCATGTGAAATGGGACGAGGCCACAGCGGTATTGGCGGGCGATGCCCTGCAGACCTTGGCGTTTGAAGTTTTGGCAAGTGATGCGGTGTCGGATGATCCGGCGGTGCGTTTGGCGCTGGTTGCCTCATTGGCCAAAGCATCAGGTGCGCAAGGCATGGTGTTGGGGCAGGCGTTGGATATCGCTGCGGAGACCGCCGACACACCACTGACTTTGGATCAGATCACGCATTTGCAGGATGGCAAAACCGGCGCATTGATTCGCTGGTCCACCGAGGCGGGTGCGGTGATGGCTCGTGAGGATGTGACCCCGTTGCGCAACTATGCGCGCGCGATGGGTCTTGCGTTTCAGATTGCCGACGATGTTCTGGATGTCGAAGGCGACGCCGAATTGGCTGGCAAACGGTTGGGCAAGGATGCCGATGCGGGCAAGGCGACATTCGTGTCGCTGCTGGGGTTGGACGGTGCCAAAGCTCGTGCGCGCCAATTGGTCGAGGAGGCCGAGGCGGCACTTGATCCATATGGTCAGGCCGCCGACAACCTGCGACAAGCTGCGCAATTCGTCATAACGCGTAATATGTGAGATACAGTTGATATGAGTGATAGACCCCATACCCCGATTCTTGACCGCGTGACGGTTCCTGCCGATATGAAGACGTTCTCGGACAGTGAGCTGTGCCAGTTGTCGGATGAGTTGCGCAGCGAAGTCATTTCAGCTGTATCCGAGACAGGTGGGCATTTAGGGGCCGGGTTGGGTGTGGTCGAATTGACCGTTGCCATCCATGCCGTTTTCGATGCGCCCAAGGATCGTCTGATATGGGATGTTGGCCACCAATGTTACCCGCACAAGGTTCTGACGGGGCGGCGCGATCGTATCCGCACCCTGCGTAAAGAAGACGGGTTAAGCGGGTTCACCAAGCGCGCCGAGAGCGCCTATGATCCGTTTGGAGCCGGTCACAGTTCGACGTCGATATCTGCTGCTTTGGGCTTTGCTGTTGCGCGGGATTTAGGTGGTGCGCCGGACCACGGGATTGGTGATGCGATTGCGGTGATTGGCGATGGATCGTTGAGTGCGGGTATGGCCTATGAGGCGATGAACAACGCGGGCCATCTAAAGAAACGCATGTTCGTGATTTTGAACGACAACGAAATGTCGATTGCACCGCCGGTTGGCGCGATGTCGTCCTATCTTTCGCGTCTTTATGCAGGCGAGCCGTTTCAAGAATTGAAATCCGCCGCCAAAGGCGCAGTGAGCTTGCTACCACCACCCTTCCAGGAAGGGGCCAAACGGGCCAAGGAAATGATCAAGTCGATGACCGTTGGCGGGACTTTGTTCGAAGAATTAGGTTTTTCTTATGTCGGGCCAATTGATGGCCACGATCTGGAGCAATTGTTGCCGGTATTGCGCACTGTAAAAGAACGCGCCACTGGGCCGATGTTGATTCATGTGATCACCAAAAAAGGCAAAGGTTTCGCCCCCGCCGAAAATGCACGCGACAAGGGGCACGCGACGGCGCAGTTCAACATGGTCACGGGCGAGCAGAAAAAAGCACCGAGCAACGCGCCGAGCTATACATCCGTGTTTGCCAAGGCGTTGATCCAGCAGGCCACCGAGGATGACAAGATTTGCGCGGTGACGGCTGCGATGCCGGACGGCACTGGATTGGTTCCTTTTGCCGCGAAATTTGGCAGCCGCTGTTTTGATGTGGGCATTGCCGAGCAACATGGTGTGACCTTTTCGGCGGCCCTAGCGGCTGGCGGGATGAAGCCCTTTTGCACGATGTATTCGACGTTTTTGCAGCGCGGGTATGATCAGGTTGTTCATGACGTGGCGGTGCAGCGTTTGCCGGTTCGCTTTGCGATTGACCGCGCGGGATTGGTTGGGGCGGATGGGCCAACGCATGCCGGAGTTTTTGACATCGCGTTTTTGACCAACCTGCCGGATTTTGTCGTGATGGCCGCCGCTGACGAAGCCGAGCTTGTGCATATGGTGGCAACGGCCGTGTCGATTGACGACCGCCCCAGTGCGTTCCGTTTTCCGCGCGGGGAAGGCGTCGGTGTGGAGTTGCCCGAACGCGGTGTGCCGCTTGAAATCGGTAAGGGCCGGATGATTGCCGAAGGTTCGAAAGTTGCAATCCTGTCTTTTGGGACGCGTTTGAGCGAAGTTCAAAAGGCAGCCGAAGCATTGTCTGCTAAGGGCATAAACCCAACCATTGCGGATGCGCGTTTTGCCAAACCGTTGGACCGTGATTTGATCCTGAAACTGGCGTCCGACCACGAGGCGCTAATCACCATAGAAGAGGGCGCTGTCGGTGGATTTGGGTCACATGTCGCACAACTTTTGGGGGATGAGGGTGTGTTTGATGCTGGCCTGAAATTCCGCAGTATGGTGTTTCCTGACACGTTTATTGATCATGCTGGCCCCACTGCGATGTATGCGGCGGCAGCGATGAATGCCTCTGATATCGAGGCCAAAGTTCTGGACGTTTTGGGGATTGCCGATATTTCGAGTAAACGCGCTTAGCCGCTCATCGGTCCAAACGGGCTTTTCGCGAAGAAAGCCGTTAGGCTTGATGAGCGGTTGGGTCAGTTCTCATTTTCCAGCAAGGCCTGCAGCCCGTCCCGATAGGTCGGGTAGCGCAATGTGACTCCCAGTTCAGCCTTGATCCGCTCGTTGTGAACCGATTTGGATTCCGCATAGAAACTGCGTGCCATTGGTGTCATTTCGGCACTGTCGTAATCCACAGCTATGGGAATTGGTAACCCCAATAGTTCCGCCGCATAGGCGATGACGTCTTGGGGCGGGGCGGGGTTGTTGTCACATACATTGTAGACGCGCCCGGGATCGGGTCGGTTGATCGACGCCAATAAGGTGGCGGCAATATCATCAACGTGGATACGCGAAAACAGCTGATTTGGTTTTATGATCCGCCGGGCCGTGCCTTTGCGCACTTTGGCAAATGGGCCGCGTCCAGGGCCATAGATACCGGCCAGGCGAAAAATATGCAGCGGCAAGCCAGTTTTTGCGGCAAGCGCTTGCCATTCGGTCTCGGCCTCGACACGCAATTGACCGCGGTTGGTGGCGGGGGTGAGGGGCGTATCCTCGTCCACCCAAGCGCCATCGTGGTTGCCATAAACTCCTGTTGTTGAGAGGTATCCGACCCAATCCAAATGCGGAGCTGCCGCTGTGATTTCCTCGGATAAGGCGTTCAGAACAGGGTCTCCTTCGGTGTTTGGTGCAACTGATATCAGCAGGTGGCTGGCATTTGCGAGCGCATCTGTAAGATCGTCGTGCGGCCACTGAATACTGACTGTGCTGGCGGGCAAATCACCCGCATCTCGGCTGGTGCCAACCACATGCCAGCCAAGGGGAATCAGTTGGCGCCCAAGCGCCTGCGCGGAATAGCCGTGGCCAATGGAGAGGAGCGATTTTTTCATATCGGGACTATTCTGGGAATGGCGGCTAAGTGCAAGTTTTCAATACATTACAAAAAATGAATTGACGGATGTGTTTTGTAACGTATTGTCACAGGCAGGAAACACAAGGACGCGGATATGTATTCACAAGGATTGATTGGGGCTGACGGCGGCTCTGAGGAAACTCAAGAGTTTCTGGACGCTTTTCAAGCGCGTATTGATGCGGAAGAAAAGATTGAGCCAACGGACCCGATGCCAGAAGGGTATCGGCGCACATTGGTTCGTCAGATCGGCCAACACGCGCATTCCGAAGTTGTCGGGATGTTGCCGGAAGGAAACTGGATATCACGCGCGCCGAGTTTGAAGCGCAAACTGGCTTTGCTGGCCAAGGTCCAGGATGAAGGCGGGCATGGGTTGTACCTGTATTCTGCCGCCGAAACATTGGGCGTAACACGCGAGCAGATGACCGAAGAACTGCTCGATGGCACTGCTAAATACTCGTCCATTTTCAACTATCCGACCTTGAGTTGGGCAGATATGGGCGCGGTTGGTTGGTTGGTTGATGGCGCTGCGATCATGAACCAGATCCCGCTGTGTCGCTGTTCTTACGGGCCTTATGCACGGGCAATGATCCGTGTCTGTGCCGAAGAATCTTTTCACCAACGGCAGGGTTACGAAATCATGCTGACATTGTGTAAGGGTACACCGGCGCAAAAAGAAATGGCACAGGATGCGTTAAACCGTTTGTGGTGGCCGTGTTTGATGATGTTCGGCCCACATGATGGTGACAGTGCGCATTCCGAGAAATCTATGAAGTGGAAAATCAAACGGTTCTCGAATGACGAATTGCGCGGCAAGTTCATTGCCGCCACCGTTCGCCAAGCCGAGTTTCTGGGCCTGACGATTCCGGACCCTGATTTGAAGTGGGACGACAGTTTGAATGGCGGCAAGGGTGGCTATCATCATGGCGAAATTGATTGGTCCGAGTTTTGGCGCGTGGTCAAAGGCGACGGCGTGATGAATGTTGAGCGTGTTGAGATGCGTAAGGCGGCTTGGGACGATGGAGCTTGGGTGCGTGAAGCAGCTTTGGCACATGCGGCCAAGCGGTCTGCAAAAATGGCCGCCGAGTAAACACTAGGGATGAGTAGTGGGGGTCAGCCCGTCGCCAACGGTTTTCGAACCGGTGGCGCAATTGCAGGCAACCCCACAAGGTATTTATAGCAAGAAGAAGGGACAAGGGATGAGCAATGAGACCCCGCTTTGGGAAGTATTTATTCGGCCACGCAATGGGTTGGCGCATAAACATGTGGGCAGCCTGCATGCAGCAGATGAGGCCTTGGCGTTGAGTGCGGCGCGGGATGTCTATACGCGACGCGAAGAGGGCACTTCGATTTGGGCAGTGCGCTCAGACGCGATTGTGGCGAGTGATCCGGCGCGAGCTGGGCAGAACTTTGATCCGGCCGAGGACAAAATTTACCGCCACCCGACGTTTTATGACATTCCCGAAGATGTGGGGCATATGTAATGGCGTTGTATCAGGCCCTGATTGAATTGGCGGATGACCATCTGGTGCTGGGGCAACGGTTGTCAGAGTGGTGTGGTCACGCGCCAATTTTGGAAGAGGATTTGGCGCTTTCCAATTTTGCGTTGGATGTGATCGGTACGGCGCGTTCTTTGTATGCCTATGCGGCCGAGGTCGAGGGCAAAGGGCGTAGCGAGGATGATCTAGCCTATTTGCGCAGCGAACGGGAGTATCTGAACTGCTTGTTGGTTGAGCGTCCTAATGTGGATTTCGCCCATACCATGCTACGGCAATTCTATTTCGCGTCCCTGATGGAGCCATTTTGGCAAGCTGCTGTAAACTCGGATGACAAAGTGATTGCAGGTATTGCGGGTAAAGCCGTCAAAGAGATGGCCTATCACATTCGCCATGCTGGGGAATGGATCGTGCGTCTGGGTGATGGCACCGAGGAAAGCGGCGCGCGGATGCGGGCGGCGATTGTGGCATTGCATCCCTATTGGGAAGAAATGTTTACACCCTGCGAGTGCGATGCGCTGCCGGATCGTGCTGCATTGCGTTCCGGCTGGGAGGCCAATGTTAAGGCCGTGTTTGCAGAAGCTGGGCTGGAATGGCCCGAGCCGGTTTACGGGCACGTTGGCGGTCGCAAAGGTGAACACAGCGAAGTTCTGGGCCGGATGCTGTCTGATATGCAATACTTGCAACGGGCCCATCCTGGGGCGACTTGGTGACTGTGGCTGACAAGGCATGGGCGGTGGCGGCGATGGTGCCCGACCCGGAAGTGCCTTGTGTCACAGTGGCGGAGCTGGGCATATTGCGTGAAATCGTTATGGATGGTGATGTGGTGGTGGCCAAGGTCACGCCGACTTATTCGGGATGCCCTGCCGTTCAGTTTATCGAGGATGCTGTCGCCGATGCGTTGCGGGGGGCTGGGTATCAGGCGCGGATCGAGCGGGTGATATCGCCTGCCTGGACCACCGACTGGATCACCGATGAGGGTCGCGAAAAACTGCGTGCCTACGGGATCGCGCCACCAGTCCAAGCCAGCAATTCCAAGCGGGCTTTGTTTGGTGAAACAACGGTAGCCTGTCCACGATGTGGGTCTGAAACCACTGAAAAACTTAGCGAATTTGGTTCTACACCTTGCAAAGCGCACTATCGCTGCAAGGCCTGTTTAGAGCCATTCGACTATTTCAAATGTATATGAGGAGAACGAGCAATGGCGTTTCATGAATTGGTGATTTCCGCGGTCCAGCAAGAGGGTGTAGATGCGAAGGCTTTGGTCTTTGATGTGCCACAGGAATTGGCGCAGAAATTTGCTTTTGTGCCGGGTCAATATTTGACCTTGCGAGGTGACATTGGCGGCGAAGATATACGGCGCTCTTATTCTATTGCTAGCGCGCCAGATGGGGCGTTGTGCGTTGGTGTGCGTCAGGTTGAAGAAGGTGTTTTTTCAACATATGCCCAAGGTTTGAAGGCTGGCGACCGGGTTCAGGTGATGGAACCTGAGGGACGCTTTATGCTGGCAGATCAAAAGGATGTGGTGTTGATTGCGGCGGGGTCCGGTGTGACGCCGATGGTGTCCATTGCGGCAACGGCACTGGCGCGCGGGGCGACTGTGACGATGGTTTACGGTAACCGCGACTTTGCCCATGTGATGTTTCGCAGTGAGCTGGAAGCGTTGAAAGACGTGTATATGGGACGGTTCACTTTGATCCATGTTTTGAGCCGCGAGGAGCAAGATGTGCCGCTGCTGAACGGTCGGATCACGGGGGATAAGATTGCGCAGATGGCCAAAGCTGGGGCGATTGATTTGGATGCGGCTGACGGTGTGTTTTTATGCGGCCCCGGAGAGATGATTTCGGAAGTTTCTGAAACCTTGGCGACGCTGGGCGTGGCGGCAGGTGACATTCACAGCGAACGGTTCACGCCGGATGGCGAAGCAGCCAAGGTGCGGTCCAAAGCGGCGCAAGTCGCGGCACAAAATGGTGTTGAGGTTGAGGTCATTTTGGACGGGACCAAGAAGCGGTTCATGGTTGAGGATGGCGATGAAAACGTTGTGGCTGCTGCGGCGCGACAGGGGCTGGAATTGCCGTATTCTTGTAAGGGCGGGATGTGTTGCACATGCCGCTGTCAGGTGACCGAGGGCACGGCTGAAATGGCGACGAATTACTCGCTGGAGCCATGGGAATTGGAGGCGGGATTTACGCTGGCGTGTCAGACACGACCAACGTCAGAAAAGCTGGTTCTGGATTTTGATGCGGCGTGATCACGAGTGATTTGCACTTAATGTAATAAGAGCAACGCCCTTCGCCCACTCTTGGGGTGAAGGACGTTTTAGATTTGTGCAAATGGCGACTGGGGGCCGGAATCGGGTATATGAAAACCATATGACTTTTTGTCGGGGGTGTTTCGAGTGATTTTCGTTAAAACAAAAAGAAGTAGTGGCTGACGTCCCATCAGCTTATTGTTCATGCATATGAGATTTTTAACGTGAGCACAGTTATTGACCTATTTTAGGTAGTTATTGACGATGCAAAAAGTAGTTCATCTCCGATGGACCCAATTAGATCTATTTCACACCCGCTAAATAGCATCAGCCATCCGTTAAGAAGTATTAGCCATCCCCTTGCGAGTATTACTCACCCACTGAATTCTATAATGACGCCAAACAGAGGTGTACAACGTATCCACGCAATGAATCAATTGCTAGATGAGTACTTCCCAGAGCCTTAACTTGGATGCGCTGTTATAGTGCCTGTAGCGGATGGTGGCATAGTCCACTTTGTTGATATTGGGTACTAGTACGAAATGGATTTTCCCGACCACAAGCCGAGCGATTGACGGGCCGCCGGGGTGGGCCGTCGATCGTCCGGCGGCTTCGCCTTGATTCCGGACAGGTCAATACATCCCTGCGAGGCCGATTTCGTTGGCTACGCGTTGTGTCCGAGCGCGGTTGTTTAGCCAGCTGTATTGAACACCCGCGTTGGGTGGAGCTCGCCGGATTTGTAGGTGCCGACGGCGACGGCTTGGCCATCCAGCGACGCCCATGCTTCGTCGCCATATTCGACGTCGGAGGTGATCACCATGCCGGGGTTGCCGTGGCGCAGTTTGACGGCGGCCTCGACTGTGCAGCGTAGTTCGGGGAGGTCGGCGAGGCCCTCTTCTAGAGGTCGGATATATTGGTCCAGTTCGCCGGATTTGGCGAGTTCGTCGACGAGTTCCATGGTGATGCCATCCTCTGCCTCGAATGGCCCAGACCAAACGCGGTGCAGGGTTTTGACGTGGCCATGACAGCCCAAAACTTCACCCAGGTCACGCGCGATAGAGCGCACGTAGCCGCCTTTGCCGCAGATCATTTCCAGCACCACATGGTCGGCATCTGTGCGTTCAACCATTTCGAGTTCTTCGACCCAAAGTGGGCGCGCCTTGATTTCGATTTCCTCGCCAGCGCGGGCTAATTTATAGGCGCGTTCGCCGTCGATTTTTACGGCGGAAAACTGTGGTGGGACTTGCATGATGTCACCGGTGAATTGCGGTAGGGCAGCGCGGATTTCGTCATCTGACGGGCGCGCGCCAGAGCTGGCGATGACTTCGCCTTCGGTATCATCTGTGTTGGTGGCTTGACCCAAGCGCACGATGAAGCGGTATGCCTTTTGCGCGTCCGTGATGTAGGGCACGGTTTTGGTGGCCTCGCCCAGCGCGATTGCCAAAACCCCGGTCGCTTCGGGATCAAGCGTGCCAGCGTGCCCCGCCTTTTTGGCATCCATAGCCCAGCGGACTTTGTTCACCACAGCGTTCGAGGTGATGCCGACCGGTTTGTTGATCACGATCCAGCCAGAAATGTCGCGGCCATTTTTGCGTCTGCGTCCCAAGGTATGCTCCCGTCACTGAGGTTAGATTTGAGGCGTGTAGTGCGCGCGGGCGTAAGCGTCAATCGCGGATGACGGTGCCAACCATCACACCAAGGGGAAAGCCGGTGTCGTGTCGGTCTAAGTCGGGGGCATAAAGGCGCGAGACTTTGCCATCGAAATAGAGCGCGTTCGGGGTTTTGAAGTGGTCTCGAAATAGCGATCCGAACTCGTGAAACGTCACGCGGTTGTCGGAGATCACGAATATGGCGCGGGTGCCGTCAGCCGTAACACCAACCCCGTTGCGGATGTACTGGGTGGTGGCGTCGATCAAAAAACGGGGGTGCAGCGCGCCATCAATCACCAGCATCGGGCCGGATTGGGTGGCGAATTTGCAATAGGGTTTTGCGGCGCGAAAAGCATTGGTTTCGATCACCGCAAAGGACTGTTTGCTGAAACAAAACACGCCATTGGGTTTGAGGCCGAAATTGCCGTATGTGCCGCCATCGGCCAGCGGTGTTTTTTGCTCGCCAAACTCGGTGAACAGACCAACCGGGGTTCTGTCGGGGTGATACATCCCTGCATTCATTGCAAAGCCGAGGCGCCAGTTTTCGTGGGCTAATGAGTCGTTGATTTGATCGAACCCGCCATACAGTTTGCCGCCGACGGCGGAGTGAAACAGGCGCAGGTCCTCGCCGAGTGTCACCTCGCAAATTGTATAATCGTTGGATTTGTAGGTCAGGACCTCGCAAGCGGATGCGACGTTTGGCAGGATCAGGAAGAGTGCAATCAGGATGCGGATCATTCGCCGCCTCCGTCTCCGTCGCCATCAGTGTCGTGGTTGGTGTCGCGCATGACGTCTTCTTGGGCCAGCATCCGGCGGGTGTCATCCATTTGATCGAAGGTTTCGTCGATCAAGAACCGGATTTCCGGTGAATATTTCAACGCCAAAGTTTTGGAGATCGCGCGGCGGATTTCATAGCGATTCTGGCGCAACAGCAACAAGGCTTGTTCCTTGTCCTTGCCGCCAAGTGGCAGGATGAACGCCGTGGCGACGCGCAGGTCGGGCGACGTGCGCACCTCGCCCACCGTGATCGACATACGGTTCAGGTCAGGATCGTGGATATCGCCACGGTTCAGGATGTCAGATAACGCGCGGCGGATTAACTCGCCGACGCGAAGTTGACGCTGTGTTGGACCGCGTGAGGAATGATGTGTTTGCTTTGCCATATCAGTCATCTAAGCAGGTTGCGCAGCTGGTGCAAGCGGGGCAAACTGCGCAAACGTGGTTCAAGGAGCGAAAAATGAGCGATTTACCGGGGATTGTGGTGAACGGAGTATCTGGCCGGATGGGTCAGATGCTGGTGCGTTTGGTGTCCGAGAGCAAGGCCGTTCGGCTGGTTGGCGCATTGGAGCGCGCTGGGCATGAATGGGTTGGTCGCGATGTGGGCGCTGCGATGGGTGGCGCTGATCTGGGCGTGACCGTCACGGATGACGCGCTAGAGGTGATGGCCAAAGCGCAGGGGGTGATTGATTTCACGACGCCCGCGGCGACGGTTGCGCTGGCGGAGTTGGCGGCGCAGGCGCGCGCGGTGCATGTGATTGGGACGACGGGGCTGACGGACGAAGATCTGGTTTTGATCAAAGCGGCGGCACGTCACGCCGTTGTGGTACGGGCTGGCAACATGAGCCTTGGGGTCAATCTTTTGGTGCAACTGACCAAAAAGGTCGCCGCCGCGCTGGACGAGGATTTTGATATCGAAGTGATCGAGGCGCATCATCGCCACAAGGTCGATGCGCCCTCGGGCACGGCATTGATGCTGGGCGAAGCGGCGGCCGAGGGGCGCGGGGTTTCTTTGTCGGATGTGTCGGACAGTGGTCGTGACGGGATCACGGGGGCACGCAAACGCGGTGACATCGGGTTTGCGGCGGTGCGCGGCGGTGACATCGTTGGCGAGCATGATGTGATGTTCGCGGCTGACGGCGAGCGGATCGTGCTGCGGCATATGGCAACGGATCGGGCTGTGTTTGCCCGCGGTGCGTTGAAGGCGGCGCTGTGGGGCATGGGGCGCAAACCGGGGGAATATGATATGCTGGATGTGTTGGGGTTGTAGGCGTGGATCGTCGGCCAATCTAATTCCAATATGACGCATAACTTGCTTCATACCCCCTCTATATATAGGGTGGACACAATGCGTTCAGGCCTAGGAACATGTTTTGACTATAGTCATCATTTAGAAACGGAATTTTGGTAAAAACCCAACTATGTACAACAACCAACACATACCTTGGGAAATTTCCGATGAGCGTAGGAATGAATACTCAATTTCCTCTCGGGAGTCTCAGGCAGCGAGAAAACGCGCTATCGTACTTGCAGGGCAAAGCCCGCAGAGCAAACTGACGATTAAGTACGACCCACACGAGGATATGCCTAACCGTCCTAAAAATGGTCACTCCACGTTGTCATTGTTTAGTGGTGGTGGTGGGTTGGATCTTGGATTTGACCTTGCGGGCTTTACCCATGCCGCTTCTTTCGAAGTCTTGCCATTTGCGGGTGACACTCTACACACCAACCGACCTGAGTGGACGGTGCACTCGGGGCCAAGCGGCGACGTCACACAAGTTGATTGGAGGCGGTACAGGGGCCAAATTGATGTCATTCACGGCGGACCTCCGTGCCAACCTTTTTCGATTGCTGGCAGAAGAGCTGGTAAAGAAGACAGTAGGGATATGTTTCCTGAGTTTATTAGGGCTGTGGAGCAAATTCGACCTAAAGCATTCGTTGCAGAAAATGTTTTGGGATTCCTGTCGAAAAAATTTGATGACTATCGTGCCTCAGTATTGAAGCGATTGAGCAAAAAATACCATGTTGAGATCTTCACCTTATCGTCGGCTGATTTTGGCGTCCCACAAGTAAGAAAACGGGTTTTCATAGTTGGGAGCCTCAAGTCGAATAGAAGAAAGTTCGATCCAACACAAATTAAAAAAGTGAATAATCAACGTAGTGTCAGAGATGCGTTGGGGCTGCTGTCGATAGGCAAGGATGGTTTTGCACCCACCCTAAGATGTACGCTTACTGGACCACGGCAGACAACCTCAATTGCCAACAGCACAGCATCCGTAGTTAAGTGGACAGAACTTGGAATTTGGCCGCATGGAGTATCACACGACCGATCTGTAGCTGATGCGTTTCCAACCAAGAACCAAACGTACCGCCTTTGTGTTGAAGAATGTCAAATCCTTCAGGGTTTCCCTCTAGACTGGACGTTCACAGGCGCAGTCTACCAACGCTTGGGTCTAATTGGGAACTCAGTTTGTCCGCCGGTAGCCTATGCTGTTGCTACAAGCATATTCGATCAATTGTTTAGAGATTGAGTGACTAAGTCTCGAAGTTGCCTTGCGTGGTCTTCAGTTATCTTTGGAAAGCTCGCAAGAATAGGCTGCGGAATGTGAGGATTGTTGAGGGTGCTACCTCGCTCGACAACGTAGATGCACCTTAATTTTAGGATTTCCAGCATCGTACTTTGTGAGTAGCCATTTTCGACATCAAACAAGCTTTCGTACTCGGATTTCTTGAGTTGCTTTTTGTATGACCTGAGCCCCTAAAACTCCTCCAATATAGTGTAGAGTCCGCCCAACCAAAGGACGGACAAATGAAGGCACGATTTACAGACGAACAGATCATTCAGATCATTAAGGAACAGGAAGCCGGTGAGC
>Ga0209633_10004179_pt1 | contig 13057 bp, 11 predicted proteins | sample Cruoilmetagenom1_FD_187290 | JGI IMG/M metagenome (GOLD analysis project Ga0209633, IMG submission 187290) | Oil polluted marine microbial communities from Coal Oil Point, Santa Barbara, California, USA - Sample 1 (SPAdes) (version 2) | ecosystem: Environmental > Aquatic > Marine > Oil seeps ... | reverse complement strand
ACTTCCAATATTCTTTCGTAATTTGCAATCAAGTTGTTCATAATTAATGTTTTATCGCTAAAACAATTTACTGATTATCAGTGATATGGACAACTTTTTTCTTTTAAATCATAATGCACAACGGGTTAGTATCAATAAAATTAATAATAAATGAGATTTAAAATTTAGTTTGTTTCTTAACTTAATTTCAACGAACTTCGCTTATCATTGGATATTGTTCATTAAAACGCAACCATATATCCCTACGTTATAAGGTATTGTAAACTGGGAAACACATAGCGTGTAAATTTCACGGAAAAAGGGGTACTGTAAGATCATATTACCTGTTAATTTTGAGGAATTGATAAAAGTTACAAATAAACTGAATGTTAAAAGATTTAATCAAAAAAATATGAATGATATACAAAGTGAAGAAATAAATGAAAAGATAAAAATTGAACTTTTGGAATCCCTCAGTTTATTTGGAGATTCCTCATATACAGGATATGAACCTTTGCGACCAGTTTCAAAAATTATTTTTTCTGCTCAAGGAGAAATCACCTCTCCTCCTGATTTAGAATTTATGGGTTATGGGGGCGGATCAGAGGGTGAATCATTTAGTGATTGCGGAGGAGTAAATTTAGAATCATTCTTTCCCTTGGATAGTAAAGGTGAATATTTCGCAAGTGATGATGAAGAATATATTGAAAAATGTTTTCAAGAAGCCTGTTCTGCATTGTTAGTAGGGCTTAAATCCATTTCCAATAGTGATGAATTTCATAAACTACCAAAAGATGGCCCTGTAGTATTTGTTTTGGAAGTAATCGATCAAATTAGTAAAGTTATTTGTCGAATTCACCCAAATGGTGAAGTTGAATTACCTCCAAAAAAGGAATAAAAAATTCCAGCTCCTATCGAATGTTAAAATAGATCCCAATCAAAAGTAACTAAAGGATAAATACTTGATATAGCAAATAATTTAATACCTTATAACACAAAAATAAAAAGCATTAAAACGACTTTTTATTTGGAGCGATAAGCTCAACTCAAAAACTATTCTTTTTGATGCACCGTATAATTCCGCCATTTTTCAATAGCCTCTTGCATATCCGCCGGTACTTCTGAATCAAACTGCATCCATTTTTTAGTAGTAGGGTGTTCAAAACCCAATGTTTTTGCATGTAGTGCTTGCCGTGGTAATATCTTAAAACAATTATCTACAAATTGCTTGTATTTAGTAAAAGTGGTACCTTTTAAAATTCGTTCTCCTCCATAACGTTCATCATTAAATAAGGTATGACCAATATGCTTAAAATGAGCACGTATTTGATGCGTTCTACCCGTTTCCAATTTACATTCTACTAAAGTAACATAACTAAAACGCTCAACCACTTTATAATGTGTTACAGCATGTTTACCGTAATCCCCTTCAGGGAAAACATCCATTTGCAAACGATTTTTAAAACTTCTACCTACATGACCTGTAATAGTACCTTCATCTTCATCAATATTTCCCCAAGCTAAGGCGAGGTATTTTCGTTCGGTAGTGCGGTCGAAAAACTGATTCGACAAATTTGTCATAGCAGATTCTGTCTTAGCAACTACTAATAATCCACTTGTATCTTTATCTATTCTATGTACTAATCCTGGTCGTTCGTTTGAATTTGTAGGTAAATTTTCTACATGATGAATCAATCCATTTACGAGTGTACCACTATAATTTCCGTGTCCGGGATGTACAACCATTCCCGCAGGTTTATTAACAACCATAAGATCTTCATCTTCGTATACGATATCTAACGGAATATTTTCGGCTACCAATAAATTTTCGTGTGGTGGATGTGCCAGTACTACTCTAACCACATCATTTGGTTTTACCTTATGATTTGATTTTACAATGGTATCATTTACTAATACATTACCAGCTTTCACTGCGAGTTGAATTTTATTTCGAGTAGCATTTTCAATGAAATTCATTAAAAATTTATCTACCCGCAAGGGTTCTTGACCCTCACTAGCAACAAATTTATAATGTTCATATAAATCATCTTGCTCTATATCAGAAGTAACATCTTGCATTTTAATGTGAGTAGTCTCAGGTATTAATTTCCTCCGGCTTTACCGTCACCCAATACCAAATCAATTTCAGAATTTTTTGGTATTAAATCACCAGGCTTCAATATTTTGCCTTTAAATTTCATTTTTCGAACAACATTTCTACCTAAATCTGGTATATAATAGTATTCTCCTATTCTAAAACCTATTGATTTTAAATGTGTTTCAACCTGACGTTTCGTTTTGTTCAACACATTCGGAATTGCAATTTTTCTATAACTTGACGGATTCAATGTCAAATAAATTTTTCTATGCTGTTTTACAAAATCATTTGCTTCAGGATCTTGATCAATTACCGATTTTGGCGGATAATCAGGATTATAACTCGCTGAATCTATCACTACAAACTTTAAATCTAAATTTTCTAATGTTTTTTGCGAATCTTCCAAAGACATTTTAGTCAGATCTGGTACTTCGATCTTTTGATCATGATTTGTAGTAAAACTTAAAAACATCTTTAGTAAAAACACACCGATAATAACACTTACTACAATAGTAATTAGCGTTCTAATAAAAATTTTACTTTTAAAATATTTTAGTAATAACATAAATAATTACAATTTTAACAATTGCAAACTTACATAAAAAGTGCGGGTATCAATAATTTTTAAATGACAAAGCCCTTTAAAATTTAATTTATACTTTTGTTAGGAATCATTTTTAATAGTATGAAAAAAAATATTGCCATTATTATGGGAGGTTATTCCTCGGAAGTTGAAATTTCGCTTAAAAGCGGAACAATTGTATATCAACATTTAAACCGAGAACTTTATAATCCTTACAGAGTGCATATACTAAAAGACAAATGGATTGTAATTGATAACAATGAAAAGGAGACTCCGATCAATAAGCATGACTTTTCTACTGAAATTAATGGCGAACATATCACTTTTGATTGTGTTTTCAATGCGATACACGGTCACCCGGGAGAAAATGGCGCAATACTTGCCTACTTTGAATTACTCGGAATTAAACATACCTCAGCTCCTTTTTATCAAATGGCACTTACTTTTAATAAACGTGACACCTTGAGTGTAGTAAAAGCAAACGGAATTAATACCGCAGCATCTGTTTTTCTTGATAAAGGAGATACTATTGACCTCGAACATATTATAAAAAAAGTAGGGTTGCCCTGTTTTGTAAAACCAAATAATGCAGGATCAAGTTTCGGAATTTCTAAAGTATTGAAAAAAGAGCAACTGTTGCCTGCTATTGAGATAGCTTTTAAAGAAGATAGAGAAATTTTAATAGAAGAATTTCTTAACGGAACAGAAATATCAATAGGTGTTATTGAATATAAAAATGACGTGAAAGTATTACCAATAACCGAGATAATTTCTGAAAATGATTTTTTTGATTATGAAGCGAAATATGAAGGTAAATCGAGTGAAGTAACTCCGGCTAGAATCTCTAAAAAGCAAGAGCAAAATGCAGTGGAAGTTGCTAAAAAAGCCTATAAAATATTAAACATGAGTGGATTTTCAAGATCTGAATATATTTTTATAGGTGATAATCCCTATTTTTTAGAAATGAATACTGTACCTGGCTTAACTGCCGAGAGTTTATTACCACAACAAGCAGGAAAAGCAGGAATCAGCCTAGAAAACCTGTTTGGAAATGCTATTGAACAAGCTATAAAAAAGAATTGATTTGTTTATCCCGATAACTATCAGGATAAACAAATAAACGCAGAGACAAAAAACGTAAATACTATGAGACGCGCAATATTTCCAGGATCATTTGATCCGTTAACTTTAGGTCATTATGATATTATTAAACGAGGGGTTCATTTGTTTGATGAAATAATCGTCGCCATTGGTATAAATTCAGAAAAGAAATATATGTTTACACTGGAAGAGCGGAAACAATTTATTGAAAACGCATTCAAAGATAAACCGTCTGTAAAAGTAACTACCTACAAAGGGATGACTGTTGATTTTTGTAAAGAAATTAATGCCGGGTTCATTTTGCGAGGGTTGCGTAATCCTGCCGATTTTGAATTTGAAAAAGCCATTGCACATACAAATAGAAAACTTTCAAGCATTGAAACAGTGTTTTTACTAACAGCTGCAAATACCTCATTTATCAGCTCGTCTATAGTACGTGATGTTATTCGTAATAATGGTAATTATAGCATTTTAGTACCCGATAGTGTGAAGGTTAAGTGATCTTTAGAATAAGTTGTCATTCCTGCGCAGGCAGGAATCCATACAATATTAGGCCTAGATTCCTGCCTACGCAGGAATGACAAAACATCCAAAATGGTTTGCTTCTTTTAAAACCTTATCTTTTAGGTAAAATAACCTCTGCCATCATACAACGTGCACTACCACCACCACAAGCTTCTATAATATCTAATGAACTTGAAAGAATTTCACAATTTTTTTCAATAACGGTAATTTGTTGTGTTGTAAGTGATTGATGCGCAGCATTACTCATTACCATATATATTTTGCCTTCACTATTGCGAACTTGTAACATGTTTCCTGCAAAATTTGTTACCTGATCTTCTGTAATAGCTACTACTTCCTTACCATCTTCTTTTAAATGTTTCAGTACATTTTTTCGTTCTTTTTTGTCATCAATACTATCTAAACAAATCACTGCAAAATTCTCAGCTAAAGCCATCATCACATTGGTATGATAAATTGCTAAACGCTGATTTTCTACAGATTGATTCGCAGTAAAAATAACAGGAGTGTATTCAAAATCTTCGCAAAATTCTATTAACAATTCTTCATCTGCTCTAGGTGATAATGCACAATACACCTTTCTATTTTGTCGATCTAATAATAAACTACCAGTGCCCTCTAAAAATATATTTTCATTTTCAGCTTCGGTATAATCTACTATATTACGAATTACAAAACCTTCACTTTCTACTAAATCAATTATTTCTTCTCTGCGTTCAAGACGCCTATTTTCAGCAAACATAGGATATAATACAACATCACCTCTTTCGTGGAATGAAATCCAGTTGTTTGGAAAAATAGCATCCGGGGTATCAAATTCATCAGTATCTTGACCAACAATCACATGTATGCCAACTGCTCGTAGCTTCTCTACAAAAACATCAAACTCATGCTGCGCTTTTGCATTCACTTCTTTAGGTGCAATGTTATCTAAAACTTTTTGATAATAATTGTTTACAGCGGTTTGTTCATTCGTTCTAAAATTTAAAGGACGAATCATTACTATTGTATTGGTAATTTGTTGCTTCAAAAGTGTTGGATTTTTATGACGTCAAAATTACTATAAAAATTAATATTTCACTCATGAACATCTTGACTTTTTAGTTAAAAAAGTTAACTTCTTTCTTGCTTGCCCGTTCAGGCGGATATCACTATATTTAATAGTATATTAAAACTCAACTATATCCTAACGTTGTAGGCAATGTCAAAACGAAAATCTGAATTCAATAAGACGCAACCTTTCATTATGTTTTTAATCTATATGATAAAGAATTAATATGGAAGTAAAATTTCAACCATTCCTTTTATTATTAATTATAATTTCATCATGTAGCAATAATGAAAATAACGAACTATTAACAGAATGTAATTTTGTTGGTTTTAAATATTATCATGGAGAACAAGACCAATTAGGAGAAATGTCAAAAGAATATATTCTTATTGCTTTTGACACAATAAATAGTGATAATTCGATTATATCGTTAATACAGTCAAAGGGTTATTTAGATCAAAATTATGAATTTAAAATCACGGAATATGATCATTACAAATATAAACAAGTTGTTGTCAAATTAAATTTTGAAAGAAATTGTCAAGAAATCACTGAAATAATATCTGATATAAAACAAAATTCAATTGTTGATTATGTTCACTATACGATGGATACTGATAATTGTACAAATTTAATATTTGAACAAATTGGAAATAAATGTGTAAATAGTTATAGTGACATTTTTTATGTAAAGGTAAATGACCCTAATAATCTAACTGACTTAAACAATACTTTACAAGAAACAAATACTGTATTAGATCATCAAAACCAGTTTATGCCTGAATGGTTTATGTTAAGAGCAGATAAGAATTCTAATGGTGATGCTTTACAAATGGCAAACTATTTTCATGAGACCAATTTATTTGAACATAGTGAACCTCAAATCATTAAAATACCTGTCGAATAAATATTAAAAATTGGAATCTGCCAATCAAACTAAAAATATAACTGAATAGATTATCCAAACCTAAAAAAGGAAATTTCAAAACGGACTTTTTATCAGTTTTCGGGAATCTGAACGGAAAAACAATACGACAAAATATTAGAAGTGCAAAGAAACACGAACAGGGCGTGAAAAACAGAACGGTTTAATTAAATACTTACAACACGGTATAAATCAATCTCGTATCAAAGGCATCGTAGAACAACGTAACAAGCCTTCTTGTTTTGCAATTTCGGCATAAGGTATTTCTTCAACTGTAAAACCTTGCTCTCTAAGCCAAGTATTTAGTCTTGTAAAATTATGTTCAGAAACCACCACTTTTTCAGAGATAGAAAATATATTAGAAGTCATCTCATACATTTCATCTTTGGTAATCTCAAAAACATTTTCTTTACCAAAATAATTTACCAACCAATTATATTCTTCTTCTAGCAGAAATCCGTTTTTATGTAGTATAGCTTGGTCTTTTCCTATGGGTTGGAAACAGCAATCAAGGTGTAATGCATTTTCTTTTGCATTGGTATTTGACTTTCGCAATTCAAAAGATTTTACAATTTTATTAGGAAATAACTCTTGAATAAAAATAACGGCTTCTTTATTGGTACGTGCTGTAATATAATCTGGATAATCATCCGCTGTATAGGTACCAACAAAAATATAATCATTCCATGGCATTACATCACCACCTTCAACATGCACTTCTTCGGGTGGTATGATTCTATTATTTTCAGGAATCTGTTTGTAAATAAAATCAATAGCATTTAATTCTTTAAGCCTATCAGGTAAAATATTAGACTTTATCATTTTATCTTCAATTACAAAAGCTATATCTCGAGTAAAAATCTGATTTACATTTTCCAATATATTAGGTCGATACACTTTTACATCATACTTTTCTAATACTTTCGAAAATGCTTCCATTTCAAGTATCATGTCCTCTTCTTTCGGGTAGGTACCTGCTAAGACATGTTCTCTAGACTTAGGATCGTAACAATCTTCAGGTTTGGGAGTTGGACCATTACTTTTAGCAGTACCTAAAACTACTGCTCTTAATCTAGAAGTTTCGTTTTGTATGTTTAGTTCTAGCATTTATTTAAATAAAAATGTCATTTTGTCTCGGAATTCCGAATCAGAATGACATTTAATTATTATATAGGTTTATTATCTTTTATCTATTGACACATATTCTCTAAGTGGATGACCTGTATATAACTGTCGAGGACGACCAATAGGCTCGCCATTCAATCTCATTTCTTTCCACTGGGCAATCCATCCCGGCAAACGGCCTAAAGAGAACATAACCGTAAACATTTCAGTAGGAATACCCAATGCGCGATAAATGATACCTGAGTAAAAATCAACGTTAGGATACAGTTTTCTTTCTGCAAAATATTCATCTTTTAATGCAACCTCTTCTAAATGTTTAGCGATAGCCAATATTGGATCAGATGTTCCTAAATCTTCAAATAATTCATCAGCAGCATTTTTGATTATTCTTGCCCGAGGATCAAAATTCTTATATACTCTATGTCCAAAACCCATTAAACGGAATGGGTCATTTTTATCTTTTGCCCTGGCAATAAATTTTTCTACATCTCCACCATCTTTCTGAATATCTGCTAGCATTTCTAGTACAGCTTGATTTGCACCACCATGTAATCTCCCCCATAAAGCCGAGACACCTGCTGATACCGAAGCGAACAAACCTGCCTCTGAAGAACCCACAATTCTTACCGTTGATGTAGAACAATTTTGTTCATGATCTTCATGTAAAATCAACAATTCATCTAATGCTTTAACTGCAATCGGGTTCAATACATATTTTTCGGTTGGTATTTCAAACATCATTTGCAAGATGTTTTCAATATAATCAAGCGAATTATCGGCATAATTTAACGGGGTGCCTTGATTTTTACTATGCGCCCAAGCTGCCAAAACAGGGAATTTACCCATTAGCTTCACAATTGAATTATATAAATCTGTTTTCGAATTTATATTTACTGTTTGAGGATGAAAAGCTGTTAAAGCACTTGTTAATGATGATAAAATCCCCATAGGATGAGCTACTTTAGGAAAACCATCAATTATATCTTTCATCTCTTCATTTAATAATGACTCACTTTTAATATCATTTTCAAATTTTGTTAACTCTTTTTTTGTAGGTAATTCTCCAAAAATAATTAAAAAAGCTACTTCTAAAAAACTTGCTTTTTTTGTTAAATCTTCAATAGCATATCCTCTATGCCGCAATATCCCTTCTTCACCATTTAAAAATGTAATCTCGCTTGCACAAGAACCTGTATTTTTAAAACCTGGGTCTAAGGTTATTATCCCATTCGTTGCTGATCTTAATGTTTTTATATCAATGGCTATTTCATTTTCTGAACCTCTTAAAATTGGGAATTCATATTTTTTCCCATCAATTTCTAATGTTGCTTTATCCGACATATTCTATATTTTTTATTTAAATTTGAAAGTATGCTAATTTATGAAATTTCAACCAAATTTTGAGTATGATTTTGCACTAATAAAAAAGCGCCCATTACAAACGTAACAGTCGCTTTTTTAATATTAATATTACAAGATTATTTAATAACTTTTAAACTTTTCTTATCATAATATCTAATTATCTAAAATTAAAAATGTTGTATTAAACTAATGCTTCCATTTCTTTATTCACTCCAACCATTTCTTCTAACATATCAGTAGTTATAGATTTTGGTCTTTCTAAAGAATAACCTAGAGCTCTATCCCAAATAATATTAGAAAGTACTCCAAACGATCTACCTATTGCAAATAATACAGTATAGAAATCATATTGTGTTACTCCGTAATGCCATTGTACAACACCAGATTGGGCATCAACATTTGGCCAAGGATTTTTCGCTTTACCATGTTCTCTTAAAATATCAGGCACAACATTATAGAGGGCATCAACATATTTAAAAATATCATCATCAGGTAAATGTTTTAAACAAAACTCACGTTGAACTGTGTAACGAGGATCTGTTTTACGTAAAACCGCATGACCATAACCAGGTATAACTTGGCCACTATTTAAAGTATCCCAAACATACTTTTTCATTTCTTCTTCTGAAGGTAATTTACCATTCATTTGTTCTTTCAAGCCTTGTAACCAACGTAATACTTCTTGATTGGCTAAACCATGTAAAGGACCTGCTAAACCATTTATCATTGCTGAAGTTGCATAATATACATCTGATAATGAACTAGCGACTAAATGACCTGTATGTGCACTAACATTACCACTTTCATGATCAGCATGGATAATAAAGTACATACGAGTTACATCATCATAAGGTTTTTCTTTGCCCATCATATAAGCGAAATTCGCACCTAGATCTAATGTTGGATCAGGATAACGATGTCCTTTTTCAGGATGATACAACTTATTATAAATATAAGCACCTATCAATGGCATCTTAGCGAGTAGATTTGTTGCATCTTCATAAGTAGAATCCCAATAATCCATTTTACTCATACCTTTTTTGTACTTGATATTAAAATGGGATTCTCTTTCTAAACTCATTACTGCCGCTGATAAAATAGCCATAGGATGACTTCCACTAGGGAAAGAATCAATTACATCCCAAACATAACGAGGTATCATACGTCTGTTGTTAAAATCAACTATCAATTCTTCCACTTCTTTTTCAGAAGGTATCTCTCCTGTCAATAATAGGTGATACAATCCTTCTACGTAAGGCATTTCGGCACCATCAGGTTTAGGTAAATTCTCTAAAACTTCCGGTAACGTATAACCACGATATCTAATACCTTCATAAGGGTCTAAATAAGAAATATCAGTCACTAGACTCTTAATACCTCTCATACCCCCTATTGCTTGAGACACTTTAACTTGATCTATAATCGTATCTCCAAATTCTTTCATTAATTTGGTAGTTCTTGGTCGGTGATCCTGAATTTTTTCATATAATCTATCCTTTAAGGTACTCATAAGATTTAATTTAAATTAATACTAGCATGAACTCATGATAAGTTCATTGTCAAAACATCTCAAAGTTACTATATGAATAACAATACGAACATGATATATATCATTAGAAATGAGTGATGTAACTGAAGTTACATAATGATTTCAATACAATTATAAAAACAAAAAAGCCAAATTCTTAGTATGAATTTGGCTTTATAAAATTGATTTCAAGTTATATTTCTAAATATTAAAAGCTTTTTTTTGAGGATAATAGGCTATATCATTTAATTCTTCTTCTATACGAAGTAATTGATTGTATTTCGCCATTCTATCAGATCGAGAAGCTGAACCTGTTTTAATTTGTCCTGTATTTAACGCTACTGCTAAATCGGCAATAGTATTATCTTCAGTTTCACCTGAGCGGTGACTCATTACTGATGTATAACCAGCATTTTTTGCCATATTTACAGCTGCAATCGTCTCGGTAAGTGTACCTATTTGGTTTACTTTAATTAGAATGGAGTTTGCAATCCCTTCATTAATTCCTCTAGATAATCTATCAACATTAGTTACAAATAGATCATCACCAACTAGCTGTACTTTATCTCCAATTTTTTCGGTTAATAATTTCCAGCCTTCCCAATCATTTTCATCCATCCCATCTTCTATTGAAATAATAGGATACTTCTCACTAAGTTCGGCTAAATATTGGGCTTGTTCTGCAGAAGTTCTTATCGCCCCTTTATCACCTTCAAATTTGGTGTAATCATATTTTCCATCTGCATAAAATTCAGCAGCCGCACAATCTAAAGCAATCATTACTTCGTCTCCTATTTTATAACCTGCATTTTTTACCGCAGTTGCAATCGTTTCAAGGGCATCTTCCGTTCCATCTAAAGTAGGTGCAAATCCACCTTCATCACCAACAGCCGTACTTAAGCCCCTATCATGCAATACTTTTTTAAGGTTATGAAAAATTTCGGTACCCATTTGTAAAGCATGGCTAAAACGTTTTGCCTTCACTGGCATTACCATAAATTCTTGGAATGCAATTGGCGCATCAGAATGAGAACCCCCATTAATAATGTTCATCATTGGTACCGGTAATGTTTTAGCAGAAACCCCACCTACATAGCGATACAATGGCATATTTAATTCGTTTGCTGCTGCTTTAGCTGCCGCTAAAGAAACACCCAAAATAGCATTAGCACCTAATTTTGATTTGTTTGGTGTACCATCTAAATCGATCATGATCTTATCAATCATTTCTTGATCAAATACTGATACTCCCAATAACTCTTCGGCTATTTTAGTATTTACATTTGACACTGCTTTTAGTACGCCTTTTCCCATAAAATCTTTACCTCCATCACGCAACTCAACCGCTTCATGTTCTCCTGTTGATGCTCCCGAAGGTACAGCTGCTCTACCAATTGTTCCGTTTTCCGTAATTACGTCAACTTCAATTGTTGGATTTCCTCTAGAATCAAAAATTTGACGTGCATGTATATTAATAATGATGCTCATTTTATTATTTTTTTTAGTACTGTAAAATTAAGGAATTGTAATGGTTATAAGCTATCAAATCTCTTTTTTGTACGATAACGTTTTCGATAATAAATAGATCTCGATATTTATCGTGAATAGTGTCGTTTTATATCAAATAAAATTTAATTAATTCTTAATCATATCAAAAAACTGATCAAATAAATATTCAGCATCATGAGGCCCAGGACTTGCCTCTGGATGGTATTGTACAGAAAAACATTTCTTACCTTTTAAACGAATACCTGCAACAGTATCATCATTTAAATGTAAATGCGTTATTTCAATATCAGGATGTGCTTCTGTTTCTTCTCTATGTATGGCAAAACCATGATTTTGAGATGTTATCTCGCCTTTACCGGTAATTAAATTTTTTACAGGATGATTGATCCCTCTATGACCGTGATGCATTTTATACGTAGAAATACCATTCGCCAACGCGATTACTTGGTGGCCTAAACAAATACCAAACAAAGGTAAATCTCTCTTTATAATTTCTTTTGCTACTAATTGAGCTTCAGCCAATGGTTTAGGATCTCCAGGGCCATTAGATAAAAAATAACCATCAGGCTTCCACGCACTCAACTCTTCGAACGTTGCATCAAATGGAAACACTTTTATATAGGCATCACGTTTTGCTAAATTTCTAAGAATATTCTTTTTAATTCCGATATCTAATGCTGAAATTTTATGAGTTGCATTTTCTTTACCAAAATAATAAGGTTTTTTCGTAGATACTTTGGACGCCAATTCTAAACCATCCATTGAAGGCACTTTATCCAATTGTTTTTGCAATGCCTCTATATTTTCTATGTCTGTTGATATAATAGCATTCATCGCGCCATTATCTCGTATATAAGCCACTAATGCTCTTGTGTCAACATCAGAGATTGCCACTAAATTATGTTTAACAAACCAATCTTTCAAAGAACTGTCTGCATCAACACGTGAATAATCGAAGCTGAAATTTCTACATATTAGGCCAGCAATTTTAATTCCTTCAGATTCTACTTCCTCATCATGTACACCATAATTTCCAATATGTGCATTGGTAGTTACCATCAATTGTCCAAAGTAAGAAGGGTCTGTAAAAATTTCTTGATAGCCAGTCATACCAGTATTAAAACAAATTTCACCAGTTGAAGTACCTTCAATACCAATTGATTTACCTTCAAATTGAGTTCCGTCTGCTAATAATACTATTGCTTTTTTTCTGGCTAGATACTTCATATCTTTTTTTTGATTTTTCAAAAATAACATAAAAAAAAGGATAA